>WBZO01000076.1_pt1 | contig 256011 bp, 232 predicted proteins | sample 5204261 | NCBI WGS metagenome assembly WBZO01 (sample SAMN12412400, study PRJNA552823) | activated sludge metagenome | isolation source: activated sludge from anammox sidestream of wastewater treatment plant... | place: USA: North Carolina | collected 2017-09 | reverse complement strand
CCCGGTCATCGAGACGCAGGCGAACGACGTGTCGGCCTATATTCCGACCAACGTCATCTCGATCACGGACGGCCAGATCTTCCTGGAGACCGACCTGTTCTATCAGGGCATCCGTCCGGCGGTGAACGTCGGTCTGTCGGTGTCGCGCGTGGGCTCGTCGGCGCAGACCAAGGCGATGAAGAAGGTCGCCGGCAAGATCAAGGGCGAGCTTGCGCAGTACCGCGAAATGGCGGCCTTCGCGCAGTTCGGCTCCGACCTCGACGCCACCACCCAGCGCCTGCTCAACCGCGGCGCGCGCCTGACCGAGCTCCTCAAGCAGCCGCAATTCTCGCCGCTGAAGATGGAAGAGCAGGTCTGCGTGATCTGGGCCGGCACCAACGGCTATCTCGATCCGCTGCCGGTGAACAAGGTGAAGGACTTCGAGAACGGCCTGCTGGCGCTCCTGCGCAGCAAGCACAACGACATTCTCGAAGCGATCCGCACCTCGCGCGATCTCGACGACGCCACTGCCGGCAAGCTGAAGGCGGCGGTCGACGGTTACGCCAAGACGTTTGCTTAAGTGAAGGTTTTCACCTCCCCCGCTTGCGGGGGAGGCCGACCGGCCGCAAGGCCGGTCGGGAGGGGGAAGCCCAGCACGAGTTTCACCCCCTTCCTAACCCTCCCCCGCAAGCGGGGGAGGGGACAGGACTGAGTAAGAGGATAGACAGAGACCGATATGGCCAGCCTCAAGGACATGCGCGTGCGCATCGCCGCGACCAAGGCGACGCAGAAGATCACCAAGGCGATGCAGATGGTCGCCGCCTCCAAGCTGCGGCGCGCGCAGGCCACCGCCGAGGCCGCGCGTCCCTTCGCCGAGCGCATGGAAAAGGTGCTGGGCAACATTGCATCGACGGTGACCGATCTTGAGTCCGCGCCGAAGCTCCTTGGCGGCACCGGCCGCGACCAGGTCCATCTGCTGGTCGTGTGCACCGGCGAGCGCGGCCTGTGCGGCCCGTTCAATTCGGCGATCGTGCGCCTTGCCCGCGAGCGGGCGACCGCGCTGATGAGCGAAGGCAAAGAAGTCAAGATTTTCTGTGTCGGCCGCAAGGGCCTCGAGCAGCTGCGCCGCAACTTCGAAAAGCAGATCATCGAGACCGTCGATCTGCGCGGCGTGCGCAATCTGCAATTCGAGCACGCCGAGGGGATCGCGGGCAAAATCATCGCGCTGTTCGAGCAGGGCGGCTTCGACGTCGCGACGCTGTTCTTCTCCCGGTTCAAGTCGGTCATCGCGCAGGTGCCGACCGCGCTGCAGATCGTTCCGCCGGTGTTCGAGGCCAAAAAAGAAGCGGCTGCCGGCGCCGAGGCATCCTACGAATACGAGCCCGATGAGCTTGAGATTCTCGGCGAGCTTCTGCCGCGCAATCTCGCCGTGCAGGTATTCCGCGCGCTGCTCGAAAACAACGCTTCGTTCTACGGCGCGCAGATGACGGCGATGGACAACGCCACGCGCAACGCCGGCGACATGATCCGCAAGCAGACCATCACCTATAACCGCACGCGCCAGGCAATGATCACGAAGGAACTCATCGAGATCATCTCCGGCGCCGAGGCGCTTTAATTCGAGATTGTAGCGAGGACGAGCAATGGCAAAGGCCGCAGCAGCCGCAGGCAAACCCAACAAGACCGGCAGGATCACGCAGGTCATCGGCGCCGTCGTCGACGTACAGTTCGACGATCATCTGCCGGCGATCCTGAACGCGCTGGAGACCAGGAACGGCGACAGCCGTCTCGTTCTCGAGGTCGCCCAGCATCTCGGTGAGAACACCGTCCGCACCATTGCGATGGACATTTCCGAGGGCCTCGTGCGCGGACAGGAAGTCGCCGACACCGGCGAGCCGATCGCGGTGCCGGTCGGCGAAGGCACGCTCGGCCGCATCATGAACGTCGTCGGCGAGCCGGTGGACGAAGCCGGCCCGATCAAGGCGGAAGCCAAGCGTGCCATCCACCAGGAAGCGCCGGCCTATACCGACCAGTCGACTGAGGCCGAGATTCTCGTCACCGGCATCAAGGTCGTGGATCTCCTGGCGCCTTATGCCAAGGGCGGCAAGATCGGCCTGTTCGGCGGCGCCGGCGTCGGCAAGACCGTGCTCATTCAGGAACTGATCAACAACGTCGCCAAGGCGCACGGCGGCTATTCGGTGTTCGCCGGCGTCGGCGAGCGCACCCGCGAAGGCAACGACCTCTATCACGAGTTCATCGAATCGGGCGTCAACAAGAAGGGCGGCGGCCAGGGCTCCAAGTGCGCGCTGGTGTACGGCCAGATGAACGAGCCGCCCGGCGCGCGCGCGCGCGTCGGCCTCACCGGCCTGACGGTCGCCGAGCATTTCCGCGATCAGGGCCAGGACGTACTGTTCTTCGTCGACAACATCTTCCGCTTCACGCAGGCGGGCTCGGAAGTGTCGGCGCTGCTCGGCCGCATTCCCTCGGCGGTGGGCTATCAGCCGACGCTGGCCACCGACATGGGCGCGCTGCAGGAGCGCATCACCACCACGACCAAGGGCTCGGTCACTTCGGTGCAGGCGATTTACGTGCCGGCCGACGACCTGACCGACCCGGCGCCGGCGACCTCGTTCGCGCACCTTGACGCGACCACCGTGCTGTCGCGCTCGATCGCGGAAAAGGGCATCTATCCGGCGGTGGACCCGCTCGACTCGACCTCGCGCATGCTGCAGCCGATGATCGTCGGCGACGAGCATTATGCCGTGTCGCGTCAGGTGCAGCAGATCCTTCAGCGCTACAAGGCGCTGCAGGACATCATCGCCATTCTGGGCATGGACGAGCTGTCCGAAGAGGACAAGCTGGCGGTGGCGCGCGCGCGCAAGATCGAACGCTTCCTGTCGCAGCCGTTCCACGTCGCGGAAGTGTTCACCGGCTCGCCCGGCAAGTTCGTCGAGCTCGCCGACACCATCAAGGGCTTCAAGGGTCTGTGCGAAGGTAAGTACGACCACCTGCCGGAAGCCGCCTTCTACATGGTCGGCACGATCGAGGAGGCCGTCGAGAAGGGCAAGCGGCTCGCGGCGGAAGCGGCGTAACCCAGTCGCCTCACCCTGAGGAGCCGGCCGAAGGCCGGCGTCTCGAAGGGTGAGCCGACGGCATCGGCCTCATCCTTCGAGACGGCGCTTTGCGCCTCCTCAGGATGAGGAGAGAAACAAACGAGAATACACATGGCCACCTTTCAGTTCGATCTCGTCTCGCCGGAAAAGCTTCTGTTCTCGGGTGAAGTCGAGCAGGTCGACGTGCCCGGCGCCGAAGGCGATTTCGGCGTGTTCGCGGGACACGCGCCGATGGTGTCGATGGTCCGGCCCGGCATCCTGACGGTGAAAGCCGGCGGCAGCGAGCAGAAGATCGTCGTACTCGGCGGCTTCGCCGAAGTGTCGGCCAGGGGCCTGACCGTGCTCGCCGACATTGCAAGCTCGGTCGAGGATCTCGATCGCGTCACGCTCGCCGCGCAGATCAAGGCGGCGGAAGAGCGGATCGCGCAGATGGAGCAGGGCTCCGCGCTCGACAAGGAAATCTGGCGTCTTGATCATTTCAAGACCGTGCAGATGCAGATCACCGGCACGGCGATGCATTAAGCGGGTCGACGGTGCGGAATTGAGAAGGCCGGGCAATGCCCGGCCTTTGTCTTTTCCGAGCGGAGGAAACGACCCCGCCATTGCCGGATTTGCCGCCGGCATAGTCGCACCTTCGATCGTCGCAGTTTCCTGGCCGGCTTCACGGCTCGCCCTGCGGCCAAACGCCTCGGGGCGGCGTTCACGCGAGATGCGCGAAGGCCTTCACGACCTCTTCATAGACCGGTCTTTTGAACGGGATGATCAGGCGCGGCAGGTTCGCGACCTTCTCCCACCGCCAGGCAATGAATTCCGGCTTGTGATGCCCGCCGCCGGGATGCGCGATGTCGATCTCGCTGTCGTTGCCGGTGAAGCGCAGCGCGAACCATTTCTGCTTTTGGCCGCGATATCTGCCTTTCCAGGCTTGCCCGACGATGTCGCGGGGAATGTCGTAGGTGAGCCATTCTACGATCTCGCCGAGCTTCTCGACCGAGCGGACATTGGTCTCCTCGTAGAGCTCGCGCAAAGCCGCCGGCCAGGCATCCTCGCCTTCGTCGATGCCGCCCTGCGGCATCTGCCAGACATGCACTTCGTCGACATGCTCGGGGCCGTCCTTGCGCCGTCCGATAAAGGCGAGGCCTTCGCGGTTGAGCAGCATCACGCCGACGCAGGGACGATAGGGCAGGTCTTCGAACCGGGTCATTGTCGTTCCGACGGACAGGAAAGGAAGGATGCGGCCATCGTGATAGCGGCAGGCGCGGCGCGAAGCGAGAGCGTGCTTCGCACTCAGCTCGATCTTGCCTTGAGCGCGATCACGCTGATCGGCACCAGCGCCACGCCGCGGCCGGCCAGCGTCTTCGACCAGCGCGCCACCCGCTCGACGGTCACCGGCAGGGCGGAGGCGTAAGCCACTGCCGAGCCGCGCTCGCGGGCGAGCGATTCAAGCCGCACCAGCGCCTTGTCGATCTCCGCCGTGGTCGGAACGGCATCGACGACGATATCGGCCTTGGCGAACGCAGTACGGTTGGCGCCCGCGATCTGGCTGGCGAGGCTGCGCGGCGACGCTCCGTCGTCGACATAGATCAGGCCGCGCTTGGCGACCTCGCGCAGCACCGGCGAGATCGACTGTTCCGACGCGGTGAAGCGCGCGCCCATGAAATTCATCACCCCGACATAGCCCTGAAAGCGGCTCATCAGCCATTGCAGGCGGTCGATATTCTGCTCGCCGGACAATGACGACAGCAGCGTCTGCGGGCCTGGATCGTTGTCGGGATAATCGAATGGCTCCATCGGAATCTGCATCAGCACTTCGTGCCCGCCGGCGCGCGCGCGTCCGACATTCGATTCAAGGTCGGAGCCATAGGGCGCGAAAGCGAACGTCACCGGCCCCGGCAATTTCGACAGCGCGTCGGCGGTCGTGCTCGCGCTGATGCCGAGGCCGCCGATAATGAGCGCAATGCGCGGCGCATCGGGGCGCTGGGCGCTGCCGGATTTCTGCGCATAGGCTTCGGCCGGCCGCGCGCCGTCCAGAGCGATGCGCGGGATCTGGCCATGGCGGGATGCTTCCAGCAGCCGCTGATCGACGCTGCCGGCCTTCGCCGCGCCGGAGCCGGGCACGACGATTTCCTGCCGCTTGCCGCTCGAGCCATCGATGATGGTGATGGTCTGGGTTCCGGGCGGGGAACCGCGCGCGGCGCCCGCGTGCGGCTCGGGTCCGTCATAGCGCCCGGGTCCGATCGCCTTGCCGGGCGTGGCGTCGGTGCTGGCGGCCGGCGTAGAGGCGGCGGCGGGAGGCGCGTTCTGGCTCGGCAGCGCGGACACGATTGCGGTCGGCTCGCCGCCGAGCGGATCGCTCACGATCGCCGCCCAGCCGAGGAAGACGACCACGAACAAGCCGAGCAGCCCCGCAATCGCCTGAGGAATGACGAGCGGCACCTTGGCCGAGTGCTGAATTTTCAAGTTTTGGCCGAGTGGCTCGTTCAGGTCGTCCGTCGACACGGGGAACCCTCGCGAATCGTTTGCGAGAGACTAGCACGGGCCGCCGCCCCATTCGTGCCCGGATCCCTGATGCAAACGGGGCGGTCGGAGGCCGCCCCGTGCAATGTCGTCGTACGACGATCCGCCCTTACTGCTGCTGTTGCTGCGGCGGCAGGGCGGCTCGCTTCGGACTTGGCGGGAAGGCCGAATTGGTCACGACGCCGCGCAACAGGTCGGCGGCCATCTTGATGGCCTTGTCGTCCTTGGGGTCCGGCGGGATGTAGGACTGCGAGCCGGTCTGCTCCTCGCCGTCGCCCTTGAGATGGCCGCGCAGCGAGGATTCGCCCTTGGAATCGGCGCGCGCCTTCAGCTCCTCCGGCACGTCCTGCATCACCTCGATGTCGGGCGAGATGCCCTTGGCCTGGATCGAGCGGCCCGACGGCGTGTAGTAGCGCGCCGTCGTCAGCCGCAGCGCGCCGTTGCCGGAGCCAAGCGGGATGATCGTCTGCACCGAGCCCTTGCCGAACGAGCGCGTGCCGAGAACGGTCGCGCGCTTGTGGTCCTGCAGGGCGCCGGCGACGATCTCGGACGCGGACGCCGAGCCGCCATTGATCAGCACGATGACGTGCTTGCCCTTGGTGAGATCGCCGGGCTTGGCACCGAAGCGCTGGGTCTCCTCGGTGTTGCGGCCGCGCGTGGAGACGATCTCGCCCTTCTCCAGGAAGATGTCGGACACCGAGATCGCCTGATCGAGCAGGCCGCCCGGGTTGTTGCGCAGGTCGAGGATATAACCGCGCAGCTTGCCGTCCGTGATCTGGGTCGAAAGGTCGGCGATCGCCTTCTTGACGTTTTCGGTCGTCTGCTCGTTGAACTGGGTGACGCGGATATAGGCGATATCCTCGCCTTCCATGCGCGAGCGGACCGCGCGCACCCGGATCAACTCGCGGGTGATCATGACCTCGACCGGCTTGGTCTGGCCCTTGCGCATGATGCGCAGGCGGATCTTGGTGTTGATCGGTCCGCGCATCTTCTCGACCGCCTGATTGAGCGTCAGGCCCTGCACGCTCTCGTCGTCGAGATGCGTGATGACGTCGTTGGCGAGGATGCCGGCCTTGGCCGCCGGCGTGTCGTCGATGGGTGCGACCACCTTGACGAGGCCGTCTTCCATCGTGACTTCAATGCCCAGGCCGCCGAACTCGCCGCGGGTCTGGACCTGCATGTCCTTGAAATTCTTCGCATCCATGAAGCTGGAATGCGGATCGAGACCCGCCAGCATCCCGTTGATCGCCGATTCGATCAGCTTGCCGTCTTCGGGCTTCTCGACATAGTCAGCGCGCACGCGCTCGAACACGTCGCCGAACAGGTTGAGCTGCCGGTAAGTGTCAGCCGAGCCGGCGGCATTGGCGCTCATTCCGGCAAAGATGACTCGCGGCTGCGAGATCGCCAGGGTCAGAGCCGCGCCGACCACCGCTCCAAGGAGCACCAGAAACGTCTTGCGCATCATCCGCGAACCTTCTCACTTTCGCCTGCGGCCCACCATGGGCCCGGGTCGACGGGAGTCCCGTCCTTCCTAAATTCGACGTACAGAACCGATTGGCTGGATCCCACAGGGGCGGCGGCTGCAACCTGAGTCCCGCTACCCATCACAGCGACCGGTTCGCCGGTCAGCACAAACTGGCCGAGATCGACGGTAATTCGCTCCATCCCCGCAAGCAAAACATGATACCCGCCGCCGGCGTTCAGGATCAAGAGTTGGCCGTAGGAGCGGAACGGACCGGCATAGACGACCCATCCATCGCACGGTGCGGTGACCTGCGCGCCCGGGCGCGTCGCGACTGAAATGCCTTTTTCGGTTCCACCAAGCCCGTCGGTAGCGCCGAATTCCCTGATCCGGGCACCGTTCACCGGAAAAGGCAGATGGCCCCGCGCGGCCGCGAATGCAATAGCCGGCATGAGCCGGCCGGGGTCCCTGAGGGCGGCGAGGTCGGGCCGTTCGCCGGCTTTGGGCGCGGCCGGCGCCCGCGCCGCTTCGCGGGCGGCGCGCGCTGCCGCGTCGATGCCCTGCTCCATGCGCCCGATCAGGTCCTGCAGATTGTCGACCTGACGGGCGAGCGCAATGGCGTTTCTGCGTTCGGCCTCGAGCGCCTGGACGGCGTCCGCCTGCCGGCGGTTGCGCTCCTCGATCAGGGCGGTCAGACGCGCGCGCTCGCTTTTCAGTGAGGCGATATTGGCGGTGAGCCGGTCGCGTTCCTCAGCAATGGTCTTGCGGATGCGCACCAGTTCGCCGAGCTCGGCGGCCAATTGCTGGGCTTTGGCGCGCATGTCCGGAAGGACGGCGCCGAGCAGAATGGCGGTGCGGATCGATTGCAGCGCGTCCTCCGGGCTGACCAGAATGGCCGGCGGCGGCTGGCGTCCCATCCGCTGCAGCGACGCCAGAACCTCGGCAATCACCGCGCGGCGTTCGCGCAGCGAGTGGCGCAACGCGGTCTCCTGCCGTTCGAGCGGCGCAAGCCGTGCTTCGTTGGCGGCCAGCGTGTTCTCGGAGTTGCGGATGCTGGCGGCGCTGTCGATCAGCGTCTGGTTGAAGCGCCGGCGGTCTTCCGCCAGCGTTTCAATTTCCGCGCGCAGCTTCTTTTCGGCCTCGGCGGCCTTGTCCCGCTCGGCTTTTGCCGCATCGAGCTCCTGGGTGCGTTTCTTGAGCAGCTCGTTGTCGGGGCTCGTGCGCGGCGGCGTATCGGACTGCGCGAGGGCGGCTGCGGCCCCGAGCGAGCAGACGAGCGAGCAGACGGCCCACCACGCCGCGCGGGCGGCGATCGGCATGGGCGTTGCGGCGGAATTCGTCATGGTCCTTCCCGGGATAGTGCTTGCGTCTGTGTGGACCGGATTCAAAGCAAATTCTGGGCGGCGCGGCTGTCCCTAGCCTCTCAATCGCGGTGATAAGGGTGGCCTGACAATATCGTGATCGCCCGATAAATCTGCTCCAGAAGCATGATCCGCACCAGCTGATGCGGCCAGGTCGCCGCGCCGAAGGCGATCACGGTCTGGGCCCGGGCCCGCAGGGTTTCGGCCAGCCCGTCCGGGCCGCCGATGATGAAAACCACGGCAGGCCGCCCGTCGTCGCGCCAGCGACCGAGCCGCTCGGCGAAGACCGGACTGGTGACCACCTCGCCGCGGCCATCGAGCAGCACCGTCAATGCACCGTCGGGAATGACATTGGTCAGCGCGATCGATTCCTCGATCATACGTCGCTCCGGCTCGGCGGCCCGGCTTTCGCGGATTTCGATCACGTCGACGCCGCGCAGCCCGATCGCGCGACCGGCATCGGCGGCGCGCCGCAGGTAGCGCGCGCAGAGGTCCGTCTCGGGGCCCTTCTTCATGCGGCCAACCGCGAGCACGAGCACGCGCATCACCGCCTCGCGTGGTCAGCTCGTCCGGCGGCCCGTCCGGCCCGACGCCCACATCTTCTCGATATTGTAGAACGCGCGCACTTCCGGCCGGAACACATGGACGAGGACGTCGCCGGCATCAATAAGGACCCAGTCGCAATGCGGCTGGCCCTCGACGCGGATGTCCTTGAGGCCGGATTTCTTGAGATGCTCAACGACATTGTCGGCGAGCGAACCGACATGGCGGTTCGAGCGCCCAGAGGCGACAACCATCCTGTCCGCAATCGTCGTCTTGCCGGTGAGGTCGATGGTGATGATGTCCTCGGCCTTCAGGTCATCCAGGCTTGCGAGGACGATGCGCAATGTCTCGTCGGCGCTCGGCGGCACCGGGGAGACCGCTCCGAGCATTGCGCGGGTGCGCGCCCGGGAAATCGTTGTTGTGGCCAGAGGAGCTTTTCCTTTCTGCCTTACCGGCTCGGAGCCAGACTCAACGAAATCAATGTAGGCACGCGTACCGGCGACTTTCAACCTCCAAGCATCCGCTTTTTTGCCTCGCGCAGGGCGGTCGACGACAGTGTCGATTTGATCCCGTGCAGGTAGACCCAGGCGGGAGGGTTCCGGTCCGGCAGCGTGCGCGCCTGGCTTTCGGCGATGCGGGTGCGCGCGAACCGGTGCGCGGCCGGACCCGAGGTCGCCTGCAGGCTCAATCCGCCGCGATCGACGACGGCAATCGGAACCAGCATGAAAATCTCGCGCCAGTTCTTCCAGCGGTGGAAGCCCTTCAGATTGTCCGCCCCCATGATCCAGACGAACCGCACCCCGGGACACTCGCCGAGCAGCCACTTGATGGTGTCATGGGAGTATTGCGTGCCAATGACGGATTCGACCCCGGTCACCGCGATGCGGGGATGGTTGGCGAGCTTCTCGGATTCGGCGATCCGTTCGGCGACCGGCGGCAGGCCGGATGGCGATTTCAGCGGGTTGCCGGGCGTGACCAGCCACCAGACCCGGTCAAGACCGAGCTTCTTGAGCGCGAGCAGGGAGACCGCGCGGTGCGAGGCGTGCGGGGGGTTGAAGGTGCCGCCGAACAGGCCGACCCGCAGCCCGGGCGTATGCGCGGGAAGGGGATTGCGGGGCGGGCGGACGCTTTTGACCAAAGTCCGTTGCGGTCCGTTCACGGCCGCGTCTGTCCCGTTCCGTGCACGCGATACTTGAACGAGGTGAGCTGCTCGAGTCCGACCGGACCGCGCGCATGCATCTTGCCGGTGGCGATGCCGATCTCCGCACCAAATCCGAACTCGCCGCCGTCGGCAAACTGCGTTGAGGCGTTGTGCAGGACGATGGCGGAATCGACGCCGCGCAGGAACTTGTCAGCGGCCGCCTGATCGGCGGTCACGATCGCATCGGTGTGATGCGAACCGTAGCGCTCGATATGCGCGATCGCGCCGTCGACACCGTCGACCACTTTCGCGGCGATGATGGCGTCGAGATATTCCTTCGGCCAGTCCTCTTCGGAAGCGGGCCTGACGCGTCTGTCGGCCGCGCACACCGCCTCGTCGCCGCGCACTTCGCAGCCGGCCTCGATCAGCATGGCGACCAGCGGCTTGAGCAGGCGGTCGGCTGCGCCGCTGTCCACGAGCAGCGTCTCCGCCGCCCCGCAGACCCCGGTGCGGCGCATCTTGGCGTTGAGGACGATCTTCTTCGCCATGTCGAGATCGGCGGCGCGATCGACATAGACGTGACAGACGCCTTCCAGGTGCGCGAACACCGGCACGCGCGCTTCCTCCTGCACGCGCGCCACCAGGCTCTTGCCGCCGCGCGGCACGATCACGTCGATATTGCCGTCGAGACCACGCAGCATCAGCCCGACGGCTTCACGGTCGCGCGTCGGCACGAGCTGGATGCAGTCCTCCGGCAGGCGCGCGTCGCGCAGGCCCGCAACGAGCGCGGCATGGATCGCGCGCGAGGAGCGGTAGGAATCGGAGCCGCCGCGCAGGATCGCTGCATTTCCGGATTTAAGGCACAGCGCACCGGCGTCCGCAGTCACGTTCGGGCGGCTCTCGTAGATGATCCCGATCACGCCGAGCGGCACCCGCACGCGCTCGATGGTCATGTCGTTGGGTCGCGTCCACCGCTCGGTGACCTGGCCGACCGGGTCGGGCAGCGCCCGGATCGCATCGAGGCCATCGGCGACGCCGCCGATGCCGGCCTGTGTCAGGGTCAGCCGGTCGAGGAAGGCGCCCGTTGCGCCGTTGCCGCGCGCCTCGTCGATGTCGCGGCCGTTGGCGAGCAGGATTTCGGGGGCGGCGACGCGAATGGCTTTCGCCATCGCGGCCAGCGCCCGGTTCTTCTGGTCGGTCGGAGCGAGCGCCAGCACCCGCGCGGCCGCGCGCGCGCGGGTACCGATCCCGCGCATCAGGGCGACCACGTCGGCATTAGTTTCGATCGATTTCAGTGGTGCGGTCACGAAATTGCTCTCGGTTTCAGAGGCTTCTATCACGGACGCTTCCGGCGCGGGAGGCCGCGGTCGCCGGCACAAGCCGAGGGGTGCCGGCCGGCGCCCCCGGGTCCTGCGGAGGGGTCTGGGGACAGCGGGGAAAACGGCCCGCTTTTGCGCCGGCCCAAGGAACCGGTAGCAGGGCCGTAACATTAAGCCGGCACAAAGGGGCGCAGCATGGAGATTGCCGCTATGGCCCGTTCATTTGTGTTGCCCCGCGAGCTTCCGGAGGGGACCCGCTACGTCGTCGAAGGCAGGCCGACCCCCGAGGGGACCACGCGCATCGTTTCGCGCTACCTCGTCTTTCCGGACGGGCGGCGGGTGGATCTTCCGGCCATGCCCCGATTCCCGGCAGCGGCCATCCGCAAGCGGCGCCGGGTTCGAAACCACGCCCGCAGCCTCAAGACGGCACGCGCGCGGCCGTTCCTCCTGCAATAACCGCCGGCAAATCGGCGTTTCGGCCATTGGCCGAGCTGAGCGCGCACGGATATAAAGCATAATAATACCGTTACCTTGCCGCTGCGGCCAAATCCCTGGACCGACTTACAAAATCGCAAAAATTCTCCGTTCCGTCCGGAACGGAGCGGTCCGGCTTGCGTTTGATCGACGCAGGATATGGGGACGAAATAATTGGGGACGACATACTGATGCCCAACGCGAGCTATTTCCGGCAGCAGGCGGAACGTTGTCTGCGCCTTGCGCGGATGTGCGCGGACACAACCGTAGCGAAGCGGCTGAACGCGATGGCGGCGGAATTCATCGAGCAGGCCGAGGGGTACGGGCCTGACAATGCTATGGCGGGTCGCAGCCTGCCGCTGGGTGGGGCGGCCGGCGGAGAAAACACCGGCTGACGCCGGGACCACGTACGGGCGACGCAGAAGACGGTCATATCGGCCATTGGCTGAGTACGCGGCTGGTTCTCCGTGACGCTGAATTGCCTCCAAATATTGCTCTTCCACCATGCCGGGTTATGACGAGCGGGGCCTGTCTGAGTGACGCCGGCCCGGCCGGGGGAAGGCAATGCGCCATGTGCTGGCCGCCATCGGATCGATGGCGGGATCGATCTTGGGGTTCGTTGTGGCCGCAGCCTTGAACGTATCGGCATCGGCGCAGGATCTGCCTCGCGGCTTCGTGGACGCGGCCGACGTCGTTCCCGGATTGCAGGTCGACATGCGTTATGCCGGCCGGGACAATTTCGTCGGGGTTGTCATCGATGGCTACGAAAAGCCGCGCTGCATTCTCACCCGGCAGGCCGCCGATGCGCTTGCCAAAGTGCAGATCGAACTCGCCTCAAGCGGTGCCGGCCTGAAGGTTTTGGATTGCTATCGCCCGACGCGCGCGGTCGCACATTTCGTGCGCTGGGGGCGCGATCTGAAGGACGTGCGTACCAAAGGCCATCATTATCCCGACCTCGACAAGGCGAGCCTGTTTCGCGAAGGCTATATCGCGTCGCGCTCCGCACATTCGCGCGGCTCGACCGTCGACCTGACCCTCGTCGACATCCTGCCCGGGCCGGACGGCAAGGTGCCGCAGCGCGAGATGGGCACGCCGTTCGATTATTTCTCGCCGCTGTCATGGCCGTCGAATCAGCGCGTCGACGACATCGCGCGCCGCAACCGGCAGATTCTTGCTGATGCGATGAAGAAGAACGGCTTCATTCCCTACGGCAAGGAATGGTGGCATTTCACGCTCGCGAACGAGCCGTTCCCGGACAGCTATTTTGATTTTCCGGTGAAGTGAGTCCGGGCGCGCGACACAGCGCTTACGCCATCGCCCAGGTGCGCGCGGCGAAATCCACGAAAGCGTCGCTGGCCTTCACGCGGTGGCTGTCCTTGCAATGCGGGCACCACAGCGACAATTCCATCCGGTGCATCGTTCCGAGCGTGACTTCGTCGGTCTGGATCGACGTCTGCACTTCGCGCCGGGTGACGGGGCAGTGATACTTCAACGCACTCACGCTACTCATTCTCTTTACGTCTCCGGATATTGCGGTGGGACGTTGCCCGAACGCCGCGCATCAATGACGGTAGGATGCGCTGCGATCCACAGGTTTCGTCCGCGGGGCAGGCATGCACGAATCGGGGGCAACCAGAGCGCGCAGCAATTGCTGCGTCGTCGCAAGCACCGGACGAGTGATGTGCCGCGATGATACATGCCGAAGTCCGTAGCCGGCCCGCAAAGCGGTGGTGGTGGCGTATCGGACCGAAGGTCGTCGAAAGCACCGAACCCGACGCCGGCGCGACCACGAGGGACTTCGATGGCCGCCGGAATCGATATCGGCTGTCCGTCGTTACACAAACACACCGCCGGCCGTGGGGAACCGGCGGCAGGACGACCCATACGCCCCACCCACCGGGGCCGATCGTAGCGAGAGAGGCCCGCAGGCTGCGGTATCGGAGAGTCCAGCCACAATTCGTCCACAGCCGCGGAGGTTCCGCGCCGTCGCAATGAAACCGTGTCAGACCGCGTTGGTCTTGCGCTGCGCGACCGTGAGCATCACCGTCGGGATCGAAATCAGCGCGCAGAGCGCCGCACCGAGAAACACCCAGTGCGGCACGCCGTGATCCATCATGGTGCCGAAGAACGGCGGTGCGATCACGCCGCCGATATTGAAGCCGGTGGTGACGAAACCGAAAACCTTGCCGTACGCGCCAGGCGGCGTCACTGCGCGTACGATCATGTCGCGCGAGGGCTGAAGCACGCCGTTGAAGAATCCCGACAGCCCCATCAGGCCGAGCAGTGCGGCCGTGCCGAGATCGAAGAACGCGATCGGAACGAGCGACAGCGCATTGATCGACAATCCGACGACCGCGACCAGATCGTGACGGCTGCTGCGTGCGCTGATGAAGCCGCCGACCAGAACGGCGACGGCGCTCATCGCCAGATAGGCGGTGAGGGCGCTGGTTGCGAGCGACAGCGGCATGTTCCACAGGGCTTCCAGTGCCACGATGCCATAGGTCTGAAGACTGCCGGTCATGGCGAGCAGAACGTAAAAGAGCAGGCTCAGCAGCACCGGCATGGATGATAAAAGGCGCCATCCGGGCTCCGGAGAGGCACCGGGCTGGCTGCGGCTGGCGCGGGCGGGATCGCGCCCGGCCATGGCGCTGCCGAACAGGATGATTGCCGCGGCAACGGCGATGCCGAGCACCGCGGCGGCAAGGAACGCGCCGCGCCATCCAAACTCGGTCGCGAGCAACAAGGTGGCGGCCGGTGTCACGGCGGTCCCGGTGAAGCCCGCAAAAATGTGCACCGAATAGGCCTGGCTCATGCGCGCCGGCGAGACGCGCGCGGACAGAAGCGAATAATCCGCCGGGTGGTAGACGGCATTGGCGACGCCGCAGAGCGCGAACATCACAATGAAGATGTAATAGGAACCCGCGGCCGCCGCGCCGGCGAGCGCGAACGCGCCTAGAAACAGCCCGCCGATCAGCACGGCGCGTGCGCTCGTGCGGTCGACCAGGAACCCGGCCGGCGTCTGGAGGATCGCGGTCAGGATGTTGAAGATCGCGATTGCGATGCCGAGCTCGGTATAGCTCACGGCAAATTCCGCGCGCACGAACGGAAACAGCGGCGGCAGCACGAAGATATAGATGTGGCTGACGAAATGTGCGGCGCCGACCAGTGCGATCACGCGGACATCGGTTCCGCGCGCGTGGGCGGCCATCGTAAGCGGTGTCATCGGGGCGTCCCGGGTTGGAGGCCGAACCTAGCTGAACCGGCCGACGGCGATCCAATTCTTTCGCGCATTGGTGCAATGCGTTCGCCAAAAAAGAAAGCCCGGCCGAAGCCGGGCTTTCCTGCGCATCGGACAGCGGTGTGTGGATCAGGACCGCTATTCAGCGCCAGCGACAATGACGATGACCGTCGCGGTCGTACCAGCATTCCCGGTATTTGCGGCTGAAGCGCGGGCCGCCGACCCAGGCGCCGATCGCGCCGCCAGCAACCGCGCCGACCGGACCCGCTACGATGGCGCCCGCGCCCGCGCCGATCGCGGCGCCGGTCAGCGTGCGTTGCTGGGCCTGCGCGGACGTGCCGGCAATGATCAGAGCGGCGCCGACGGCGCCCATCATCAAGAATTTGCGCATCGGCGCATCCTCCATCGTCCTTCAGCCGGGCTGAGTGTCTCGGATGCCGATTACAGGGTATTAAGCTTAAGAAATGGTGGACGCGCGTTCAGCGCTCTTCGCTTCCGCTGATGACGAGGTCATCGCGGTGCACAATCTCCGAGCGGCCGTCGAATCCGAGGATCATTTTGACGTCGGTGGTCGAGCGGCCGATCACCTGCATGGCGTCGCCCGAGTCGTAGGCGACGAGGCCGCGGCCGATTTCCTCGCCGTCCAGATCGCGGATGCGCACGGCGTCGCCGCGCGCGAATTCCCCGTCCACGCGCCGCACGCCCGCCGGCAACAGGCTCTTGCCGCGCCGCAGGGCTGCGACCGCGCCGCTGTCGATATAGAGGACGCCCTTGGGCTCGAGCGTGCCGGCGATCCATTTCTTGCGCGCGGTCACAGGATTGGCCGGCGTCAGAAACCAGGTGCAGGGCCCGCCCCGTGCGATGGCCATCAAGGCATGATCGCGGTGGCCGGAAGCGATCACCATATGGGTGCCGGCGCTGGTTGCGATGCGCGCGGCCTCGATCTTAGTCATCATGCCGCCGCGCGAAAGCTCCGAGCCCGAAGCGCCCGCCATTGCGGCGATCTCCGGCGTGATGCGTTCGACCACGGGGACGAGCGTCGCCGTGCGCCCGCTGGCGGGCGGCGCGTCATAGAGGCCGTCGACGTCGGACAGGAGCACCAGCAGGTCCGCGCTCACCATGGTGGCGACGCGGGCGGCCAGGCGATCGTTGTCGCCATAGCGGATCTCGTTGGTGGCGACGGTGTCGTTCTCGTTGATCACCGGCACGCTGCGCCATTCCAGCAGCTTGTCGATGGTCTCGCGAGCGTTGAGATAGCGCCGGCGTTCCTCGGTGTCGCCGAGCGTGACGAGCACCTGCCCGGCCGTGATGCCGTGACGGCCGAGCGTCTCCGCCCATAGTCGGGCGAGCGCGATCTGGCCGACGGCGGCCGCGGCCTGCGATTCCTCCAGCCGCAACGCTCCGCGCGGCAACTTGAGGACCGAGCGGCCGAGCGCGATCGCCCCCGACGAGACCACCAGAATATCGCGCTTGTCGCGATGCAGCGCTGCAATGTCCTCGGCCAGGGCGTCCAGCCAGTCCGCACGCGGCTGCCCGGCCGGCGAATCGACCAGCAGCGAGGATCCGACCTTGACGACGATCCGGCGGAAATCGGTGAGCGCAGGAAGCTTCTGGGGCATGGTTTTGGCTCGTGCGCCCGAACCCTCGTGCGCCGCGGGCGTTGTCTAGCAGGGTCTCGGGTGCATCGCCAAGGCGCTTCGATGGCCAAAATCCGGATCGGCACGTCATGCTGGAATTACGACTCATGGCGCGGGCGTTTCTTCCCGCGCGAACTGATGCGCAAGCATCCGCTCCGCTACGACGCCACGCAGTTCGATACCATCGAGCTCGACGGCGTGTTCTACCGCACGCCGTCCGTTGCCTCCGTCCGCGCCTGGCGCGAGCAGATCGCAGACGATTTCGTGTTCGCATGGAAGGCGTCAAAATTCATTACGCACTGGAAACGGCTGGCTCCCACGTCGCGCAGTTCGATCGCCCTGATGGAGCGCCGCCTGCGGGTGCTCGGCGACAAGGCGGGCCCGGTCCTCTTTCAATTGCCGCCGCACCTGCAGGCCGACGACGAGCGCCTTGCGGCTTTTCTCAGACTTCTGAAAGCGCCGTGTCTCTATGTGTTCGAATTCCGTCACGAGAGCTGGTATGTGAAGAATATCTTCCGGCTGCTGCGCGCCCACAATGCCACGCTCTGCCTGTCCGACCACCACGACGCTCCGGCGCCCTGGGTCGTCACCGCGCGCCATGTCTATGTGCGCGGGCATGGACCGGGCGGGCGATATCACGGGCATTATTCCGCGCCGATGTTGCGCGAATGGGCGCGCAAGATCCGTGCATGGCACCGCCATGCGTCGCGACGTCTATGTCTATTTCGATAACGACCAGAAAAGCACGGCGCCCGCCGATGCGATGCGGCTCAAGGCGCTGCTTGCGTCCGCACGCGCCTGAGTCCGCCCGGCCGCGGCGCCTTCACGGATGCCAGGCCGCCGTCTGCGCGGCCGCGGGCTCCCCGGCTTTCCGGTTCTTGTCGATGATGGCGAGCAGCGCGCGCAGTGCCTCGGGCACACCCTGCCGCGAATGCGCGGACAGGACCAGCGGCGTCCTCCGGCAGGCCTTCTTCAGGCTCGCGACCTGCACTTCGACCCGGTCGGGATCGAGTGCATCGATCTTGGAGAGGGCGACGATCTCCGGTTTGCGCGCGAGGGTCTCGCTATAGGCCTTCAACTCGTTGCGCACGGTGCGATAGGCCGCGCCGGCATCCTCGCCGGTGCCGTCGACAAGATGCAGCAGCACGCTGCAGCGTTCGATATGGCCGAGGAAGCGGTCGCCAAGCCCCACGCCTTCATGCGCGCCCTCGATCAGGCCGGGAATGTCGGCGAGCACGAATTCGCGTCCGTTGATCGAGACGACGCCGAGCTGCGGGTGCAGGGTGGTGAAGGGATAATCGGCGATTTTGGGCCTGGCGGCGGTGACGGCGGCGAGAAATGTCGATTTTCCGGCATTCGGCAAGCCGACCAGGCCCGCGTCCGCGATGAGCTTCAGGCGCAGGCGGATGGTGCGCTCCTCGCCCGGCTGGCCGGGATTGGCGTGGCGCGGGGCGCGGTTGGTGGCGGTCTTGAAATGGGCGTTGCCGAACCCGCCATTGCCGCCGCGCGCCAGCACGACACGATCCCCCACATTGGCGAGATCGGCGAGCAGCGTCTCGCCGTCCTCCTCGTAGATTTCCGTGCCGGCCGGAACCTTCAGCACGATGTCCTCGCCGTTGGCGCCGTGGCGGTCCTTGCCCATGCCGTTGCCGCCGCGCTTGGCCTTGAAGTGCTGCTGGTAGCGATAATCGATGAGGGTGTTCAGCCCTTCCACGGCCTCGGCGACTACATCACCGCCACGCCCGCCGTCGCCGCCATTGGGGCCGCCGAACTCGATGAATTTCTCGCGCCGGAAGGAGACGCAGCCGTTACCGCCGGCGCCGGAGAAGATATAGACCTTGGCTTCGTCGAGAAATTTCATGGACCCTAGGTAATATGCGCGGGCGCGGATGAGAAGCGCCCGGGCGTCCGCGGTCTTCGCCCGCCATGTGGCCGGCAAAGACCGCAATGCGCCGTCAGGCGACGCGCTTGACCTCGTCCCAGCTCCGAAGCGCAGTCCAGAGCCCGCGATCGAGCCGGAAGCGGTCGATCGGGGCCGACGAATTGAGCGCGCGGATGCGGCACAGCCCGACCCCCATCCACTGGAAGCCGCATTTTTCGAGGATGCGGCGCGAGGCCGGGTTGGTCACGCGCGCGCCGGCATGCAGCGTCTCGTGGGCAAGCTCGGTGAAGGCGAAATCGATGAGGGCCCGGACCGCCTCGGTCGCGTATCCCTTGCCCCAATGCTCTACGCCGAGCCAGTAGCCGATGTCGGGTGCGCTGTCCTGCAAGGCGATGCCGCATGCGCCCAGCACGGTGTCGTCATGGCGCGTTATCAGAAATGCGATCTCCGCGCCCGGTACGTTCACGGCGCCGATGAAATCCTCCGCGTCCGCATGCGTATAAGGGTGCGGGATGCGGCGGGTATTTTCCGCAATGCGTTTGTCGTTTGCGAGCGCCGCGACGGCCTTTGCGTCCCCGAGCTGCGGCGCGCGCAAAATCAGGCGCTTGGTCTCGAGGACGGGGATACAGCCTTCCCGGAGGGTCCGGGTCTCCATCTCCAGCAATGTCATGGTCGGGCTCCTTGGGTTGAAAAGCGAGAGGGGGAGCCGGTTCATCCGTCTCCCCCTCGCATTCCGGGCCCGCTATGCGCCCGCCGGGTTTGACGTGAACCGGCGGACCTCAAGAGAGATTCGCCGTTTACTCTGCCGCAGCCTCCGTCATCGGGACGACGGATACGTAGGTGCGGCCTTTTGCTTTGGTATTGAACTGAACGCGACCCTGCGCGAGGGCGAAAAGGGTGTGGTCCTTGCCCATGCCGACATTGTGGCCGGCATGCCACTTGGTGCCACGCTGGCGCACGAGAATATTGCCGGCAGCCACGCTTTCGCCGCCGAACGCCTTGATGCCGAGGCGACGGCCCGCGGTGTCGCGGCCGTTGCGGGAAGAACCGCCTGCCTTTTTGTGTGCCATTGTCGAATTCCTTCGTCGTTTGTCTTGTAACGCGATTCAGCCCCGGAATCACGTCACTTCTTTTTATCAATCGTTACTTCTTGGCTTTTCCTTTGGCGGCTGGCTTTTTTGCAACCGTTTTCGTCTTTGCCGCGGTCTTCATTGTTTTGGCTTTGGCCTTGGATTTGGCTTTCGGCTTGCCCTCCGCCGGCGCCTCGCCAGCGGTGCTTTCCGCCTTGGGCTTGGGAGCCGGCCGGCCCTTGGCCTTCTTGGTCGGCATCTTGCCGTCGGTCAGGATTTCCGACACCCGGACCATGGTGTAATCCTGACGGTGACCGCGCTTGCGCCGCGAATTCTTGCGCCGGCGCTTCTTGAAGGCGATCACCTTCGGTCCGCGACTCTGGCTCAGGATCTCGACCGCGACGGACGCGCCTGGAACCAGTGGGGTTCCGAGTTGAGGTGTCTCGCCGCCGACCAGCAGCACGTCGCCAATCTGCACGATCTCGCCGGCCTCGCCCTTCAGGCGGCCGACGCGGATGACATCGTCCTCGGCGACGCGATACTGCAGGCCGCCGGTTTTGATGACTGCGAACATCTTTCTTGTCCTCGTGTTCGTTTCCGGCGCTGGGAGGACCCGGACCGGCTTCTTTCAGTCTGGTTTTGCTAAGTCGTTGGGCCAGAACGAGAAAATCGTTCCATGCGGCCACAACTAAAGGGCGCGGACCGCAAGGCCCGCGCCTTGGCGATGCTTATGGCCCTGCCCAGGAAGCCTGTCAAGAAACCGGAACAGGCGGGGCGCCGGACCGCCGCGCGCCGTCAGCGGAAAAACAGGCCGACGACCATCAGCGCCATGCCCGCCGCGAGGCCGATCGTGATCGTCACGGCGATCGTCATTTCGACGAAGGGCATGGCCCACAGCCGTCCGTCGCGCGGTTTGAAATAAAGCGCGGCACCGACCGCTATGCCGACAATGGCAAGACCGGAAACGAAAGCGAGCATGGACGATCCAATGGCGTCGTCGCCAGGAATCCGCTTGCACGGAAAGCTAGGTCCGAACGCTGCCCGCAATCGCGTAATGAATGACTGACATGCCGTAAAATCCCTGTAATTGCAGGCCTGCGTCAGGTCGGTTCGAGCCCGCTTTCCGGCGATGTTTGCGCGAGCCGGTATCCGACGCCGAGCTCGGTCGCGAGGATCTTCGGCTGGGTCGGATCGGCCTCTATCTTCTTGCGCAGCTTGCGCACGAAAATCCGCAAATAATGGGGGTCGTCGATATGCGCCGCTCCCCACACTTCGCGCAGCAAATGCTGGTGGGTGACGACATTGCCCGCATGCTGGGCCAGAATCTGAAGAAGACGGTATTCCTTCGGCGTGAGCGACAGTCGTTCGCCATTGAGCGAAACGGTGCGCGTGGCAAGGTCGATGCTGAGCGGGCCGGCATGGACCACGGGCTCGCCGGTCGCCGCGCGTTGACGGCGGCGCAGCGCGGCTTTGGCGCGCGCCAGCAATTCGGCCATGCCGAAGGGTTTGACGACATAATCGTCGGCGCCGAGCTCGAGCAGGCGCACTTTCTCCGCCTCGTTCGATCGCACCGACAGAATGATGATCGGAACATCCGACCAGCCGCGAACGCGCTCGACCACCTGACCGCCATCGATATCCGGCAGACCGATATCGAGGATAATGAGATCGTGCGCCCGCAAGGTCGCGTCGCGAATTGCAGCGGCGCCGGTCTCGGCCTCGTGGATCGCAAATCCCTGCAATTCAAATCCGGCCCGCACGAAACGGCGGATCTGTGCCTCGTCGTCCACGATGAGAATGTCGAGCATATTCGTTGCGGCCCGTTCGCCGCTTTTGTAATCAGTCGTCATTGCGAGCATTGGCAGATTCCAGACGGTCGGTCGTTTCCTTGGCGGATGGCAGGGTCATGATCACCGTACTGCCGCGGCCCGGTCCCGCGCTTTCGATTGTAAGCACTCCATTGTTTGCCGCAATGAAAGCGTTTGCAATCCATAGCCCAAGGCCGGAACCGGTCACCAGGGTATGGCGGTGGCCCCGAAAGAAACGCTCGCGCGCTCCGCGGATTTCCTCGGCGGTGAAGCCCGCGCCCTGGTCGGTAACCGTGATCGTAACGTGATTGTTACTGGCGCGTGCATCGACGCGAATATGCGACGATGAGGGTGAATATTTGCCGGCATTGTCGACGATCTGGACCAGGGCCTGTTCGATCATCGCGCTGTCGACAAAGACGAACGGCATATCCTCGGCGATCTCCAGTTCCAGGCTGTGTCCGGAAATATGCCGGCGGCGGCGGACGATTGCCGAATTGATGATGTCGGCCGGATCGGCAAGATCCTTCTTGGGCTCGATCCGGTCCACGCTGACGCGCGAGGCGTCGAGCAGCATCTGGATTTCGCGGTCGAGACGTTCGGCTTCTTCGCGGATGCCATGGACAAGGCCGGCCAGACGCCGGTCGTTTGCGACCGGCTCCGCCGAATCGAGCACGGTCGCCGACCCCAGGATCGAGGCGAGCGGGGTCCGCAATTCGTGCGAAACCGAATCGACCACCGCCTGCCGGAGAACGTTGGCCTCGGCCCGCACGCGCGCCTCGCTCAACTGAGCCGCCAGCCGGCTGACGACGACCGCGACAAAGACATAGAGCCCGAGATCGAGAACCTGCTGCGGGTCGGAAACCTTCAGGTCGTAGATCGGGTCATACAGCAGGAACACCATAGGGACCACGCCGGTGATCGTGGCGGCCATGGCGGCGACCGGACCCCAGCGGATGGCCGCGATGACGACCGGCAGCAGGAAGGCGACCGAGGCGCGGGTGACGCCGCCATAATGGACGAGCAGGAAAACGGCGAACGATACGATCGCCACCAGCAGAAGGGCAGAGAGGATTTTCCTCATTTCCGGCCACAGCCATTCCCAGGCTTTCAGCATCCATTTGTCCATCGGCCGTACGTCCCTGCCGCACAATAGCGCGTACCGGTCTTGTTTGTCCGTGCTTCCTTGGCTAAACAGACGCGCCTGCAGGGCTTGGGCCCTGCCGCCGCCGTGGAGAGGTGGCTGAGTGGTTGAAAGCACCGCACTCGAAATGCGGCATACTCGCAAGGGTATCGGGGGTTCGAATCCCTCCCTCTCCGCCATTTTATGTTGCGCGCGGCCGGTTCCGAACCTCGGGCGTAGGTCTCTTGCCGGCTCAGGCCGCGTTCACTCCAGCGAAAAACCCTTGGCCCGGATGAAAGCGCCGAAATCCGCGCGCTCCGGTTTTGCATACTGACGGGCCTTGTCTTCCGACCAGCCGTAATCGGGGCAAAGTCCGAAATCGGCAGCAAAGCGCTGTTCCGCATAGGGCTGACTGGCGGCGCGGCGGCGGTCATAGACGCTGACCTGTTCTTCGATTTTCGTTTCGTCAAAGGCGTCCGTATGGACCGTTGCCGCAAGCGGCAGGCGATGGCTGACCGTAGCCGGCTGTATCGGCCAGCCGACGGCAAGGCCGGCTACCGGAAAGACATGTTGCGGCAATTTCAGGGCGTCGCTCACCTGCGCGGCGCGATTGCGTATGGCGCTGAGCGGGCAGGTGCCGAGCCCCGCCAGAGCAGCCGCGCTCACGAACGCCGACAGTGCGATCGCGGCATCGACGGCCGCATTGAAAAAGGCGTCGAGATGGTCGTTGGCGAAAGCCTTGCCACGCCAGGCATGGATCTGGCGCTGACGTCGGTTATTGCCACAGAAGACGAGAAGAGCCGGCGCCTCCGGCAGCCAGTCCTGTGTCGGCATCAACGCATCGAGCCGCGCGCGCTGGGCGGGGTCGCGCACGATCACGATATCGCGCTGTTGCAGGTCGCTCTTAGTCGGCGACGACAGGGCCACCGCGCACAGGAGCCCGATCAGGCCGGGATCGACCGGCTCCACCCGGAAGGCCCTGGTCGCCCCGCGCATAGCGAGCACGGCAAGGGCGTCGAGCCCGCGAAGGCTGGGTGGGAGCGGAACATTTTCGCCGAAGCGTTCCCGAATAACGTTGGCGAGCAAAGTGCGCTGATCCATGACCTTCCCCGGGCTGCCGCGTCGGGCCAATCTAGCGGCGCGCCGCTGCGCGCGACAGGGCACGCGCAATAGGCGAGTACCAAGTCCGGCTGCGTTGCCGCCGGCACAGCGCTGCGCCATTGCATTGCGGCCTTCGAGGCCGCACTCTCGCTCGGTCCTTCCCGCGCCGGTCTCATGATGATCCCGATCGACCTGACCGCCATCTCCACGCCGATCGCGGCTGCCGTGGCGGGAAGCGTGCTCGCCGCCGCCATCCTGCGCGGGCTGACCGGGTTCGGATTTGCCATCGCGGCCGTGCCGCTGCTCAGCCTGTTTCTGTCTCCGGTGGTTGCCGTGCCGCTGGTCATATGTCTCCAGCTTTTCGGCAACCTGTTCGAAATCTGCAGTTCGCTCAAAACCTGCCATTGGTCCTCGCTCGGCGGGCTGACGGCGGGCGCGCTGATCGGCGTGCCGGCGGGCCTTCTGGGGCTGAGCGTGCTGTCGCCGGATGTCGCGCGTCTTTTGATCGCCGCCGCAACGCTCGTGGCGGTTCTGCTCCTGAGCGGCGGCTTTGCTTTCTCAAGGCAGCCCGGCCTGCGCCTGACCATCCCTGTCGGCATCCTGGCCGGGGTGTTCAACGGGCTTGCGGCCATGCCGGGGCCGCCGGTGATCACGTATTACCTGTCGATGCCGGTCTCGCGCGCGGTAATGCGCGCCTCGCTGAACGTGTTCTTTCTCGCAAACGCCGGCATCGCGCTCGCGAGCGCGTTAAGTCTGAGCCTGATCGACTGGACCATCGTGCTCTATACGCTGCTGACGCTGCCGCTCATGTTCGTCGGCCAGCACATCGGCCTTCGCTTCTTTCATCTCGGCAGCGACCGCACCCACCGGCTGATCGCGATCGGGTGTCTTTCGGCGATTGCCGTCGGTGCGGCGATCAAGGGGCTGAGCGGCGTATTGGCGAACTGACGCGGCAAACAAAAACGTCCGCCCCGAAGGGCGGACGTCGTGCTCGGTTCCGAGCGGCCGGTCTTACTTCTTCATCTTCTCCTTGACGGGATCCTTCACGCGCTCGATCTTGTCGAACTCGACATTGACGAGATCGCTGCCCTTCTTCTCGACGCGGCGCAGATAGACCGTCTGGATGATGTCACGCGTCTCCGGATCGATCTCGACCGGGCCGCGCGGACTTTCCCATTTCATGCCTTTCGCAGCGCTTACGAGGCTCTCGGCATCGGTCTTGCCGCCGGCTTTCTTGATCGCCTCGTAGATCAGGTGCATGCCGTCATAGCCGCCGGCTGCGAGGAAGTTCGGATTGAGACCGCCATATTCCTTCCGGAACGCGGCAACGAACTCCTTGTTGGGGGCGGAGTCATGGTTGTGGTCGTAGTGCCAGGCCGAGAGGATGCCGATGCCCGCGTCGCCCATGTTCTTGAGCGCGGAATCGTCGGTGATCTCGCCCGTCCCCATGACCTTGATGGTTTTCGGATTCACGCCGCGTTCCGCCAGAGCCTTGCCGAACGCCGCCGGCTGCGCGCCCGCCGGCACGAAGACGAAGATCGATTCAGGATTGATATCCTTGGCGCGCTGGACGAAAGCGGAAAAGTCCGGATTGGCGACCGGCATGCGGACGGCGCCGACCACTTCGCCGCCGGCCTCCTTGAACGCGGTCGAGAAAGAGCCTTCGCAGTCATGGCCGGGACCGTAGTCGGATGCGAGCGTGTAGGTCTTTTTCGTATTGCCCTGCTTCACCGCCCAGCTCCCGAGCGTCGAGCAGACCTGCGGCAGCGTGAGCGACGTGCGCACGGAATAGTTCGATTTCGTCGTGATGATCGCGGTCGCCGCATTCATGATGACCATGAACTTCTTGGCCTGCTCCGAAATGTCGGAAGCGGCGAGCGCGTTCGGCGTCAGAACGAAGCCCGCCAGGATGTCGACGCCGTCGCGCACGACCAGTTCCTGGGCGAGGCGCTTGGCGACGTCCGGGGCGACGCCGCCGGTATCCTTGCGGATGATTTCGATCTTCTTGCCGGCGACGGCGTCCCCCTTCTGCTTCATGTAAAGCTTGATCGCATTGTCGATCTGCGTCGCGGTATCTGCGAATTGCCCCGAATAGGGCATGATGATGCCGATCTTGATCGTCTGCTGCGCGTTCGCCGGAGCAGCGACAAAGGCCGCGGTCGAAAGGACAGCGGCACTCAGAAACAATCTTCGCATTCTCGTCCTCCCTGATTGATTATTTTTCGGAACGGTATCGGCGGGTGCTGGCAAGGTCAATTCGATGAGGGCCGCAGATCGTACGGGTGAAAGGGAAACAGCAGCGCTTGCGCGCTGTCCGTCGTTTCCAGTAGGCTGACGCGACGTCATGGCGCGGCTTCGGATGAGCGGTCTGCAGAAAATTGGCGTGCAGAGTGGGCGCGGGCCCATGCGAAAGCGCGCGAGATGGTCACTCTCGCAACCATCGCGCCGTGCGAGCTGTCCAAAAGAAATGGGCGCCTCACGGCGCCCATCGAGCACGCTCGCAGCGAAACGTTTCAGAACTTGTAGGTGAACCCCGCGCCGACAAGCCACGGATCGAGCTTGGCCGTTCCGGTCAGCGGGATGGCGCCGTTATCGGCGGCCGCCTCGAAGTCGGGACGCAGATACAGTTTCTTGACGTCGACATTGAAGCCCCAGTGGCGGTCCAGCATATAGTCGAAGCCCACCTGGAATGCGGCGCCGAACGTATTGTGGAATTTGAGGCTCGTGATCGTCAGCCCGTTATTTGGCGTGTTGCCGGGCGACTGATTGAAGAATACCGTGTAGTTCACGCCGGCGCCGACATAAGGCTTGAACGCACCGAAATTGGTGAAGTGATACTGGAGCGTCAGCGTCGGCGGCAGCAGCCAGGATTTTCCGACATTGAGGCCGTTGAGGTTCGCGCCGGCATAAGTGCCGCTATTGACGATTCCGTTTCCGGTCGCATGGTGCCGCGTCACGCCGAGAATGAGTTCGGCGGCGAGATTCGGCGTGAAATGGTAAGTGATGTCGAGCTCCGGCACGACCGAGGTGTTCCAGTCGGCGCTCGTTCCCGGCAATTGATCGAATACGACCTTGTCGTTCGGCTCGACCACCAGGGCGCGCAGGCGGATTTGCCACGGATTCCACATGGTCACGGCCGGTGCCTTGGCCGGCATCGATATATCGGCCGCATACGCCGGAATTGCCAATAATGCGAACGTCAGCGCCATTGCTGCACGGTTCACTTTCCCCATCATCGCCTTAGCCCCGTCTCGATTTCTGTTATCCGGCGTCTTTGCCGGCGGGATCACGAAAGGGCAGAAATGCTGCGTTGAAACTGATTTGCGTCAGTTCGGATTTGTTTGATTTTTTGCGATGGAGATTGACGCGATCTGTTGTGACGCGACAACAGCCGGCGTGGTCAGTGTGGTATCCGCCGCAGGCCGTCGGCATATCCGAATGCTTCGCGTTCGCCGCCCATCCCTTCGGCCAGCTCCAGAAGCGCCGGCATATCGGTGAGTTGCACCAGCCGCTTGCGGGTGACGCGGATCAGTCCGCCGACCTTGAGCCGCGTGAAGGTGCGTGACACTGTTTCTCCGGTCAGCCCGAGATAATCGGCGATGTCGGTGCGCGGCATCGGCAGCGAAATGGTCGTCGGCGCAACGCCCCGGCGTTCGTTGCGCCGTGATAGCCACAGAAGAAACGATGCGACGGCGGCGGTCGAGTTGCGCTGGCCGATGGTCAGCGCCAGATCGTGCGCGGCGGCAAGCTCGAGCGTCGTGGCTTCGTAAAGCCGGAAGGCAAAGCGCGGGATTTCGAGGGCGAGCTTATGGAACGTTCCGCGCGGCAGGCAGCGGACCTCGCTGCGGCCGATCGATTGTGCGTTGTAGGGAAATTCCGGACCGATCCCGAACCCGATGAAATCGCCCGCAAACGAGAACCCGATGACCTGGCGGCGGCCGTTGCCCAGCGTCTTGTAGAGCCGCAGGCAGCCGGAATGGACGTAGTAGATGTAGCGCTGCTCGTCGCCGTGGGTGAACAGATGCTGTTTGGCGGCCAAGGCCCGCTGCGTGCAATGGGTGCATGCCGTACTCTCACAGCCGTTACTGCAGGCGACGGCTGCCTTGTCTTCAATGTCCATGCCGGCAACACCGAGCATGGCAACGCAGGGTGGCGGATTATTCAAAAAGCCCATCCTATCGAAATATTTTTACAAATTATCCGCGCCCGTGCGTTTGGATTTTGATGTCGATCAATATTCCGGCCGGTGGATGAATCTTCGAAACATCGAATCGAGCTTTTTCGCCGTCCGGCGACCTTTCGCTCTGGGATGCTTTCAGGCGCGACTGCGCTGATCAGCGACGGCGACGAGAATCCGTTCGGGGGTTGCGGGCGCATCGAGGTTCACGGCCCGCTCCCCGCCCGACACGCTTGCGATGGCGTCGCGAATCGCAAGCCACACCGAGATCGCTAGCATTAGCGGCGGCTCGCCGACGGCCTTGGAGCGGAAGACCGTCTCCTCGCGGTTGGGCGAGTCCTCAAGGATGCGCACGTTAAAGACCGGCGGCACGTCGCGGCTGCCCGGGATTTTGTAGGTCGAGGGGCCGTGGGTGCGCAGCCGGCCTTTGCCGTCCCACCACAATTCTTCCGACGTCAGCCAGCCCATGCCCTGCACGAAGGCGCCTTCGATCTGTCCGAGATCGATGGCCGGATTGAGCGAGCGCCCGCAGTCCTGCAGCAGCTCGGCGCGCAGCACGCGCATCTCGCCGGTCAGTGTGTCGATGGCGACTTCGGAGGCGGCGATGCCGTAGGCGAAGTAATAGAATGGCCGGCCCTTATTGGTGGCTAAGTCCCAGTGGATTTTCGGCGTGCGGTAGAATCCGGTCGCCGACAGCGAAACGCGCTTTTCCCAGCACAGGGCGGCAAGCTCGGGAAAGCGGATGCTGCGGTTGCCCGCGAAGACGTGGTTGGCGGCGAACGTGATCTCCGCTTTGGGAACGTCGAAATGCTCGGCGGCGACGTCGGCCATGCGCGACTTGATCTGCTCGGCGGCGTTGAGCGCGGCCATGCCGTTGAGATCGGAACCGGAAGAGGCCGCGGTCGGCGAGGTGTTCGGCACCTTGCCGGTGGTCGTTGCCGTCATGCGCACGTGATCGATATCGATCTGGAACGCCTCGGCGACCACCTGGGCGACCTTAATGAAAAGACCCTGGCCCATCTCGGTGCCGCCGTGATTGAGTGTGACGCTGCCGTCCGTATAGACATGGACCAGCGCGCCAGCTTGATTGAGCGCCGGCCGGTTGAACGAGATGCCGAACTTGACCGGCATCGTCGCCAGTCCCTTCTTGACGACGTCGTTCGCGCGGTTGAAGGCGTCGGTCTCGCGGCGCCATGATGCCATGTCGGCGGCACGCTCCAGCTCGTCGACAAGGCGGTCGATAATATTGTCCTCGACCGTCATGTCGTAGGGCGTGACGTCGTTGCGGCCGACACGATAGAAATTCTTCGCGCGCACGTCTTCGAGTGGTTCGCCGAGATGCCGCGCGATCGCGTCGATGATCGTCTCGATGGCGATCATGCCCTGCGGGCCGCCATAGCCGCGGAACGCGGTGTTGGAGACCGTGTGCGTCTTGCAGGGCAGGCCGCGGAAGCGCAGCGCGGGCAGCCAGTAGCAATTGTCGGCATGGCAGAGCGCGCGGGTGATGACGGCCGGCGTGTGGTCGGCCACGTTGCCGCCGTTGGCGGCGAGCGTGAGATCGAGCCCGCGGATCGTTCCGTCGGCGTCGAAGCCGACATCGTAGCGGATGAGAAACGGATGCCGCTTGCCGGTTGCGCGCATGTCGTCGTCGCGCGGCAGCCGCAATTTCACCGGCCGCCGGGCCTTCCAGGCGAGTACGGCGGCGATGCCGGCGATGATCGTCGCCTGGCTCTCCTTGCCGCCGAACGCCCCGCCCATGCGCCGCACCTCGACGGTGACGGCGTTGAACGGGATGCCGAGCAGGTGCGCGACGCCGTGCTGGACCTCGGTTGGATGCTGGGTCGAGCTGAAAATCTGGAAGTCGCCGCTGTCGCCGGGAACAGCGAGCGCGATCTGGCCTTCGAGATAGAAATGATCCTGTCCGCCGCAATGGAATGCGCCGCTCAGCCGATGCGTTGCTGTAGCGAGCGCGGCGTTGACGTCGCCGCGCGTCATGGTCTGGGGCGGCGAGACGTACATCTCGCGCGCCATCGCCTCTTCGATCGTGAGCACCGGCTCGAGGACGTCGTATTCGATCTCCACGAGCTTCGCCGCGGCGCGCGCCTGGTCGAGCGTCAGCGCCGCGATGGCGGCGACCGGCTGGCCTTCATACTCGACAATGTCCACCGCCAACAGCGGCTCGTCGGTGCGGATCGGAGCGATGTCGTTCTTGCCGGGGATGTCGCGCGCCGCGATCACCGCAACGACGCCGGGCACTGCGCGCGCGCGCTCCAAATCCATGCGCGCTATGCGGGCATGCGCATGCGGGCTGAGCACCAGCGCCGCCTCCAGCGTGCCGGTGACGGTCGGCATGTCGTCGAGATAGAGCGCGCGTCCGGTCACATGGCCTTCGGCGCTGTCGTGACGGTGTGCCGTATGCACGCCGCCGCGGATGCGGTCGAGGCGCTCGCTCATAGCGCGTCCACCCGCGTCAGCGCGGCGGGTTGCGTCGTCTCGATCTGGAAGCGCCGCAGCAGGTTGGCGGCCGCATCCAACCGATAGGCTCCGCTGCCGCGCTGGTCGGTCATCGGCTTGAAATCACGCGTCATGAGCGCGCCAATCCCGGCCAGCGAGGACGCGGCCCATGGCTGGCCGGTCAATGCCGCTTCGACCGCATGGGCGCGTGCGGTGGTCGCCGCCATGCCGCCATAGACTAAGCGCAATGCGTGAACAATCCCGTCTTTGGTGCGCAGCCGGAAAGCTGCGACCACGGTCGAAATGTCCTGGTCGAACCGCTTGGAGAGCTTGTAGGCGGCGAATTGATCGCCTTCCGGCAGGAAGGGGATGCGGATGGCGGCGATGATCTCGTCCGGCTGCAGGGCGGTCTTGCGATAACCGGTGATGAAGTCTTCGACCGGCAGCGTCCGGCTCTTCGTATCCGAATGCAGCGCGACGCTGGCCCCGAGCGCGATGAGGCAGGGCGTCGTATCGCCGATCGGCGAGGCGGTGGCGAGGTTTCCCGCAAACGTGCCGAGATTGCGGATCTGGCGCGATCCGATCCGCCGCACCAATGCCGCGAACGCGGGAAAGTGCCTGTCGAGATGCGGCAGCGCCTCGCTGTAGGTGACCGCGCCGCCAAGCGACAGCGCCCCGTCGCCGGCCGATATCTTCTTCATCTCGGAGACGCGGCTTGTGAGAATCACCCCGGGCAGCGTCTTGCGCTCCTTGCTCAGGAGCAGTCCAAGGTCGGTGCCGCCGCCGAGAATGATCGCGTGCGGATGCTGCACGCGCAATGTCGTCAGCGCCGGCAGCGAGCGTGGCAGGAACCAGTGCTGATCGCCTGCGCGGTAATCCTCGCAAGGATGAGGCTGCGCGGCCGGATGACGCTCGCCCGCGGCGTCGTTCGGCAGGCCGGCGACCTGCCGGCATGCCTCGACGATCGGCCGATAGCCGGTACAGCGACACAGGTTGCCAGCGAGCGCTTCGTGAATGGTTGTGTCGTCCGCAGGCTCGCCGCCATGGGCGAACGCGAACATGGTCATGACGAAGCCCGGCGTGCAGAAGCCGCATTGGGTCGCGTCGGCATCGACCAATGCGCGCTGGACGGGGTGCAGCATGCCGTCGCGCGACAGGCCTTCCACCGTGAGCAGGGAACAGCCGTCGAGCTGGGCGACCGACATCAGACACGAATTGACGGCGCGATAGCGCGCGGCCTCGTCATGGGCATCGGCAATTGCCACCGTGCAGGCCCCGCAATCGCCTTCCGCGCAGCCTTCCTTCGTTCCGGTGAGGCGGGCGATGCCGCGCAAGTAATCCAGCACGGTCATGGACGGCGAAACCGCGCTTTCGATGCGCAATTCGCCGTTCAGGAGAAATTGAAGGGAAGCCATGTCCGACCGTTGCTGCCTTATTGACCTTCTCGCCGTTTCGCTGCCAATGGTGCATGAAAGGGGCGCGGTGGCAAAGTGACAAAAGGGCTACGCAAGGGTCTGACGAGCTACGGCGATGCGGGCTTTTCGCTTTTCCTGCGCAAGGCTTTCATCAAGGCGATGGGTTATTCGGACGACGCGCTCGATCGTCCGATCGTCGGCATCAGCAACACCTATTCCGACTTCAATCCCTGCCACGGCAACGCCCCGCAACTGATCGAGGCGGTGAAGCGCGGCGCCATGCTGGCCGGCGCCATGCCGATGGTGTTCCCCACCATCTCGATCCACGAATCCTTCGCCTATCCGACCTCGATGTTCCTGCGCAACCTGATGGCGATGGACACCGAGGAAATGATCCGCGCGCTGCCGGTCGATTCGGTGGTGCTGATCGGAGGCTGCGACAAGACCACGCCGGCCCAGGTCATGGGCGCCATCAGCGCCGATCGTCCGGCGATCGTGTTGCCGGTCGGTCCGATGCTGGTCGGGCATTTTCGCGGCGAGGTGCTCGGCGCCTGCACCGATTGCCGGCGGCTGTGGAGCGAATTCCGCGGCGGCCGCCTGGGCGAGGCCGAGATCGATGTGGCGAACGAGCGGCTGGTGCCTTCGATCGGCACCTGCGGCGTGATGGGGACCGCGAGCACGATCGCCTGCATGATGGAGGCGCTCGGCCTGGCGTTGCCGGGCAGCGCCACGATACCCGCCACCCATGCCGATCGCGTCCGGATCGCGGAAGCCACCGGCCGGCGCGCTGCGGAGATGGCCAAAGGCGGCGGACCTGCGCCGTCCGAGATCCTGACGCCGGCATCGTTGCACAACGCCATCGTCATGCTGCAGGCGATCGGCGGCTCGACCAACGGCGTCGTGCATCTGTCGGCCATTGCCGGGCGTACAAGCCATCCGCTCGCGCTCGATACGTTCGACGAGATCGGACGCCGCACGCCGGTTCTTGTCGATCTGAAACCGTCCGGCGATCATTACATGGAGCATTTCCATCAGGCCGGCGGCGTGCCGCGCCTGATGCAGGAGCTGAAAGACCTGCTGGCGCTCGACGCCGGGCATGTGATGGGCGGCACGCTCGGCGATGCGATCAAGACTTTCGAGGATGTCCCGGGTCAGGACGTGATCCGGCCGCGGAACAATCCGCTCAAGAAAGAGGGCGGGCTTGCGGTGCTGCGCGGAAACCTTGCCCCGCGCGGCGCGGTCATCAAGCAGGCGGCGGCGTCGTCCGCCCTGATGCAGCATGAAGGACGCGCCGTCGTATTCGAGTCCGTCGAGGACATGACGAACCGTATCGACAACCCGGCGCTCGACGTGAAGGCCGACGACGTTCTCGTGCTGCGCAATGCCGGTCCGGTTGGCGCGCCCGGCATGCCGGAGGCAGGCTATCTGCCGATCCCCAAGAAGCTCGCGCAGGCCGGCGTCAAGGACATGGTGCGCATGTCGGACGCACGCATGAGCGGCACCGCTTTCGGCACCATCGTGCTGCATATTGCGCCGGAAGCGGCCGCCGGCGGGCCGCTTGCGCTGGTGCGCAACGGCGACCGCATCCGGCTCGATGTCGCGGCGCGGCGGATCGACCTGCTCGTCGAGGACGCCGAGCTGACAAGACGAAAGCAGGCGTGGAAAGCTCCGCCGGTGCCGGAAGCCGCGCAACGCGGTTATGCGCGGCTTTATCGCGAGCACGTTCAGCAGGCGGACGAAGGCTGCGATTTTGTTTTTCTGGCGGCGGTGAGGAAATAACCGGAGCGCCGTCTACTGGCTCGCCACGCGCGGTGTGCGCGGGCGTTCCTGTTCGATCGGCTCGCTCGGCGAGCGCTGCCACATCTGGCCGCTGCGCGCGCGCTCGTAGCCGTATTCGAACAGGCTCTTCATATAGGCGGTATCAAAGCCTGGCTTTTCCTGGTTGGGGACGCTGTCGTCGATAGCGGCGAGATTAAGATCCCAGCCGCGCCGTCTTACGAACTCGTAGGAAGCGAGCAGCGTATTGCGCGTGTTTGAGCGCACGGACGTTGCGAAGGCGCGCACCGCGATCTGCAAGGTGTTCGGCTTGACGACCTCGAAATACGGGCTGAGCTTGCCGTTGATGATCGCGTAGAATTTCGGCTTCACGCTCGCGGGAAGGACCGGCTTCTTGGCGAGCAGGATGGCTTCGGGCACGACCAGGATATTGGCGGTGACGCCGCCGTCCACGTGCATCTCGGCGAATTTCTTGCCGCTCGCCTCCACGTCGATCAGCACCGGCGAGAAAATGCCGGGAATGCTGGCAGACGCCTCCATGATGCGGCGGAATAGGTCGAGCGCCTGTGGATTGCCGCTCGATGCGATGCGGCCCATGTCCCAGATGGCGGTGCGCTGCGAATCGAGATCGGTGGTGACGATGAAGAGCTTGCGGCCGGTGCGATATTCGGCGGCGATGGCTTCGAGCGTCGCCGCATCGACATATTTCGCGATCAGCGCCCGCAGCGGTCCGGCTTTGAACAGGCCGGTTCCGAACAGACCGCTGACGCCTTCGAACTGGAGGAAGTTCTCCATCTCGCCGCTGGCGAAAACCTGCCGCAGCACCTGGTCGTAGCCGGAACCGAGAAATGCGAATGGCGCCATCAGCGCGCCGGCGCTGGCCCCGGTCACGACATGGAATTGCGGACGCGTGCCACGCTCGCTCCAGCCGGTGAGAAAGCCTGCGCCGAAGGCGCCGTCGGCGCCGCCGCCCGACAGCGCCAGCATGATCGGCTGGCGGGTATTGATGCCGGCATAGCGCGCGGTGATGTTGGGATCGTCGGCCCATACCCGGGCATCGGCAAAGCCCGGGACCATGGCTTCGGACTTCTCTTCCGCGGTGTAGGGGATGCGCTGTACGGTCGCGCACGCCGCAAGCGACAGCGCGCAGAACGCAAGCACAATCGATGATGCCACCGATCTCAACGCAACCTCGTCCCCATCCGGCCGGTCAGTCTGTGCCGGGCCCCAGCCGCCCCGCCTCCTTAAAGAAACAGGCCGGCGTTGGCTTCAGCTTAAATTGAGGCGATCTCGTGAGGTATCGTTAATAAAACGATAAGATGCAATCGATGCGAGCGGCAGCCTTCGCAGGCAAGCTGACCGGAACAATGCGGGCAGAGGAGCGACCATGGTCAAACCGCGAAAGGTGATCATTACCTGTGCCGTCACGGGTTCGATCCATACGCCTTCGATGTCGCCGCATCTACCGGTCACGGCGGAAGAGATCGCTGACGCGGCGATCGGGGCGGCGGAAGCGGGTGCGGCCATCGTGCATCTGCATGCCCGCAATCGGAACGACGGCCGGCCAGACCAGACGCCGGAGGCGTTCCTGCCGTTTCTGAAGGTCATCAAGCAGCGCTCGAACGTGGTCGTCAACATCACCACGGGCGGCGCGCCGACCATGACCGTGGAAGAGCGCGTGCGTCCGGCGGCGACCTTCAAGCCTGAGGTCGCCTCGTTGAACATGGGCACGATGAACTTCGGACTTTATCCCATGCTCGACCGCTTCAAGTCGTTCCGGCACGACTGGGAGCAGCCCTATCTGGAGGGGACGCGCAAGGGCTTCTTCAAGAACACCTTCGCCGATATCGAATACATCCTGACCACCTGCGCCGAGAACGGAACCCGGTTCGAGATCGAATGCTACGACATCGGGCACCTCTACACGCTGAAGCATTTTCTCGACCGCGGCGTGGTCAGGCCGCCGCTGTTCGTGCAGTCGGTGTTCGGCATCCTCGGTGGCATCGGGGCCCATCCCGAGGATGTCCTGCACATGAAGCGCACGGCCGATCGCCTGCTCGGCCCGGAAAATTACCATTGGTCGGTGCTCGGGGCGGGCCGCAATCAGTTGCCGGTGGCGGCGACGGCGGCGGCCATGGGAGGCAATGTCCGTGTCGGCATGGAGGATTCGCTGTGGATCGCGCCGGGAACGCTGGCGCAGTCCAATGCCGAACAGGTCGCCAAGGCGCGTCAGATCGTCGAGGGCCTCGGGCTTGAGATCGCCAATCCCGACGAGGCGCGTGAAATTCTCTCCCTGAAGGGCGGCGACAAGGTCGCATTTTGAGGTAATTGCGCCGCATCGTCGCGGCCGGATTTTCTGATGCATTGAATGGTCGCCAGAGCGAATTGTGGTCGCTAAAAAAGGATCATGAGTCACCACACCCCCCTTATTTCCATGATCGTGATCGGCCTGGTGCTGGCTTTCGCACTAGGCGCGGTAGCGCACCGGCTGCGCATTTCGCCGCTGGTCGGTTATCTGCTCGCCGGCGTCGTGGTCGGCCCCTTCACGCCCGGTTACGTGGCCGATCAGGCTTTGGCCCACGAACTGGCCGAAATCGGCGTCATCCTGCTGATGTTCGGCGTCGGCCTGCACTTCTCGCTGAAAGACCTGCTGTCGGTCAAAGCCATCGCCATACCCGGCGCGATCGTTCAGATCGCCCTCGCTACGCTTCTGGGCATGGCCCTTTCCTGGTTGCTCGGCTGGTCGCTTGGCGCCGGACTGGTCTTCGGCCTGGCGCTGTCGGTGGCTTCGACCGTCGTGCTGTTGCGCGCTTTGCAGGAGCGCCGGCTGGTCGAAACCGAGCGCGGCCGGATCGCGGTCGGCTGGCTGATTGTCGAGGACATCGCGATGGTCCTCACCCTGGTGCTGCTGCCGGTCGCGGCCAATATCTTGAAGGGCGGCGGCGGGGCGAGCTGGACCGACCTGGTCTTTCCGCTTGCGGTGACGCTCGGAAAGGTCGGCGCCTTCGTTTTCTTCATGCTGGTGGTGGGACGGATCGTCATTCCTCGCCTGCTGCACTACGTTGCCCATACCGGCTCGCGCGAATTGTTCCGGCTGTCGGTGCTGGCGATCGCGCTCGGGGTGGCGTTCGGCGCGACGACATTGTTCGACGTGTCCTTCGCGCTCGGCGCATTCTTCGCCGGCATGATTCTCAGCGAATCCGAGCTGAGCCAGCGGGCGGCCAATGAGACGCTGCCGCTGCGGGACGCGTTCGCGGTCCTGTTTTTTGTTTCCGTCGGCATGCTGGTGGACCCGATGATCGTGGTGCGCGACATCGGCCCGGTGCTGGCTACCTTGCTGATCATCGTGATCGGAAAATCGATCGCCGCTTACGCCATCGTCCGGCTGTTCGGCCATCCGCAATCGACGGCGCTGACCATTTCGGCGAGTCTTGCCCAGATCGGCGAGTTTTCCTTCATCCTCGCCGGCTTCGGCGTGACACTCGCGCTGCTGCCCGAGCGCGCCCGCGACCTCATCCTGGCCGGCGCGATTCTTTCGATCATGCTCAATCCGCTGCTGTTCACGGCACTGGACTGGTGGACGGCGCGGACCGCCCAGAAAACGCAAAAGGACGGCGCCGGAACGGTCGCCGAGCCCGGGCAGGCGAGCCGGCCGAGCCGCGAACCCATCCCGGTCACGACGCTGTCCGACCACATCGTGCTGATCGGGCACGGACGGGTCGGGAAGTTCATCAGCCCGGCCGTGAAGGCTGTGGGCGTGCCGTTATTGGTGATCGAGGACAATACCGACGCCGTCGCGCAGCTGCGGGCGGAGGGGGTCGAAACGATTACCGGCAACGCGGCCGATGCCGAGGTCATCAAGGCGGCGAACATACCCGCCGCCCGCTGTCTCCTGGTGGCGATCCCGGACGCCTTCGAGGGCGGCATGGTGGTGCAGCGCGCCCGCACCGAGAATGCCACATTGCCGATCATCGCCCGCTCGCATTCGGAAGCCGAGAACGAGCACCTCCTCAAGCACGGGGCGTCGCAGGTGATCATGGGCGAGCATGAGATCGCCAAGGCCATGGTCGCCGCCGCCTTGCCCTCGAAAATCGCCGAGGCGTCCTAACGAATTTCGAGAAAATTTGATCGTCCGGCGCAATTTCCGATTGCCGACCTGCCGGCCAGCCCTTCTTATAGGCCGACGCAAGGCCGGCAATGGAAGCGCTCGATTCTGTCAGCATTCTGATTTTTTTCAGCGCCCTGCTGGTGCTGGTCGGCATTCTGTCGAGCCTCATAGCGCTTCGCTTTGGCGCCCCGCTGCTGCTCATCTTCCTTCTGGTCGGTATGCTGGCGGGCGAGTCCGGTCCCGGCGGCATCCGCTTCGACGACGTCCGGCTTACCTATATGGTCGGCTCGGTCGCGCTGGCGCTGATTCTGTTCGACGGCGGCTTGCGGACCCGTTTCGCGACCTTTCGCAACGTCATGGCGCCGGCCGGAACGCTGGCGACAGCCGGCGTGGTCGTGACGTCGCTGCTGGTTGCGCCGGTCGCAGTTCTGGTGCTGCATCTGAGCTGGCTGGAAGGCCTGCTGTTGGGGACGATCGTCGCCTCGACCGACGCGGCGGCGGTCTTCTTCCTGATGCATTCGCGCGGCCTTCGCCTGCGGCCGCGCGTGGGCGCCACCATCGAGGTCGAGTCGGGAACCAACGATCCGATCGCGATCTTTCTGACCATCGTGCTGGTTGAAATCCTGCTCGGCGGCCAGAAGCCGCCGATCGAAGTCGTCTCGATGCTCGCCCGGCAGGCAGTGTTTGGCACGATCCTGGGCGTTGCCGGCGGTATCGCGATCGCCTTCGTGATGAACCGCGCCGCGCTGCCGCAAGGCCTGATCGCGCCGTTCGCGGCGACGGCGGCCCTGGTGATTTTCGGCTTCTCTGCGGTACTCGGCGCGTCCGGTTTTCTCGCCGTCTATCTGGCGGGGCTGCTCGTCGGCAATCGCTCGTCGCGCACGCAGGGCACGGTACTCGATTTTCTGGATGCCGTCACCTGGCTCGGGCAGATACTGATGTTCGTCCTGCTGGGGCTACTGGCGTGGCCGGACCGCGTGCCCGGAATTCTTCTGCCGGCACTGGCGGTCGCATTGACGCTGATGCTGATCGCCCGCCCGGCGGCCGTCTTTCTGTGCCTCGTTCCGTTCGGTTTCAGCTTTCGGGAAAAACTCTTCATCTCGTGGGTCGGTCTGCGCGGCGCGGTCGGGATTTTCCTGGCGTCGATTCCATTGCTGGTCGAACTGCCGAACGCGCACATTTTCTTCGATGTGGGATTCGTCGTCGTGGTGACGTCGCTCCTCGTTCAGGGCTGGTCGGTCGCCTTTGCCGCGCGCCAGCTGCGGATTGCGAAAAGGCGGCCGGAAACCTTTCGTCCACGCGTGGAATTGGCTTTGCCGGGGCAGGTTGCGCAGGAGCTTGTCGGCTATCCGGTGGTATCGGGCAGTCCGTTCCTGCGCCGCGGCATCACGCCGTCCTGGGCCAAACTCACGCTCGTCGTGCGCGACCAGCAGGTGATGACGCCGGAAGAGGCCCGCGGCATTCACGAGGGCGACCACGTCTATCTGCTGGCGCCGCCGGACAAGGCGCAGGCGCTCGACCGCTTCTTTGCCGATCTTCCCCCACCTTCGTCGCCTGATCCGCGGCTGCTCGGCGATTTCTTCGTCGGCGGCGATGTCACGCTCGGGGCCTTGACCGAATTGTACGGTGTCGAGTTTCCCGGCGCCGACAGGGACAGGACCGTTGCGGACCTGTTCGCCGAACGGTTCGGACGCAAGGTGCAGCCCGGTGCGACCATCACAATTGGCGCGGTCGCGCTCGTCACGCACCGGGTGAAGGACGGCAGCGTCCTGACCGTGGGCCTCCAGCTTGCCGAGCAGGAAGCGGTGAGCTGGTGGACCCGGATGTCCGATCGTGTCGAGTGGGCGTTCGGCCGCCGCCGCTAAAGCAGAATGCTCAGAGCGGCCGGCGCGGCAGCGGCAATTGCACGCCATCGAGCGCAAGCATCGCCGGCTCCACGCCGAAGACCTCCGCAATCCATTCCGGCTGCAGCACTGAGGCAGTGTCGCCCTCCGCCACCACCCGCCCGCCGCGCATCATCAGCACCCGGTCGGCGAAGCGCGCGGCGAGCGTCAGATCGTGGACGACGGTGAGCACAGCCGCGCCGTTGCGCGCGGCTTTCTGCAGCAATTGCATCACCACAAGCTGATGGCGCGCGTCGAGCGAGACCGTCGGCTCGTCGGCGAGCAGGACCGGAGCCTGCGTCGCCAGCGCGCGTGCGAGTGCCACGCGCGCCCGCTCGCCGCCCGAGAGCGTGGTGACGGGGCGGGCGGCGAACTGGGCGGTTGCGGTGGCGGTAAGCGCGGCTTCGACCGCGCGCCGGTCGTCCGGCGTCGGCGACGACAATGCGTCGCCATGCGGATAGCGCCCGAGTGCGACGAGGGCATCGACCCGCAGCGGCCAGTGGAAGACCGCGCCCTGCGGCAGGTAGGCCAGCGTGCGCGCCCGCTCGCGCCCCGGCATGGATGCAAGCGTGCGTCCTTCGATGGTGACCGTTCCCTCGGCCGGGATGAGCCCGGCGAGCGCGCGCATCAGCGTCGTTTTGCCGGCGCCGTTGGGTCCGACCAGCGCGGTGAAGGTGCCGCGCGCGAGACGGAACGTCGCCGCATCGACCACCTTTGCGTGGCCGATGACGACACTGAGATTCTCCGCGGTCACGATGGCCGTCACGACGGCGATCCTTCCAGCATCCGGCGCTCGCTGAAAATCATGGCGAGGAAGAACGGCACCCCGATCAGCGCGGTGACGACGCCGACCTTGAGCTCGATCGCGGCCGGAATGATCCGCACCGAAATGTCGGCGGCAAGGAGGAGCGCGGCGCCGGCGAGCGCGGCCGGCAGCATCACGTGCGCCGGATCGGAGTCGGCATACCGGCGCACCAGATGCGGGGCAACGAGGCCGACAAAGCCGATCGATCCCGCGACCGCCACGGCCGCGCCGACGCCGAGCGCGACGCCGACCACGACCAGGAGACGCGTCCGGAACAGATCGACCCCGAGCGAGGCGGCCGCATCCTCGCCGAGCGTGAGCGCACGGAACGCGCGGGCATTGAGCATCAGCACGATCCAGCTCGCGACCAGGAACGGTGCCGAAATGACGAGGTGATCCACGGACCGGTCTTCCAGCGAGCCGAGCAGCCAGAACGCCACCTCGAGCGCGATGAAGGGGTTCGGCGCGAGATTGAGAATGAGTGCGGTGGCTGCGCCGGCAAAGCTCGCCAGCGCGAGGCCGGCGAGCAGGATCACCGTCAGGCTTGCGCGCCGTCCGGCGATCGCAACCAGCCCGCCGATCGAGACCAAGGCGCCGGCGATGCCGGCGAGCGGGACGACGGTCGAGGTCGCCGACAGGAAACCGAAGGCGATCACAAACGACGAGGCCGCCGCCGCCGCCTGCGGGGCGCCGAACAAAGCCGGCTCGGCAAGCGGATTGCGCAAAAGTCCCTGCAACGCCGCGCCGGATAGGCCGAGCGTCGCTCCGATCGACGCCGCAAGCAGCGTGCGCGGCAGCCGGATGTCGCGCGCGATGATGCTGGCCGGTCCTTCTCCAGACCATAGCGCGACGAGGGCGTCGACGGGCGACAGTCCGGCCGCGCCCACCATCAGCGACGCGAGCATCAGCAGCGGAACGAGCGCGGCGAGCGCAATGGTGAGACGGAGGGGAAAGCCGGGCATTGTCACAATGGTTGCGGGGCCGGTCGTGGCGCGCGACTATGCCCCGATGATGCAGCGATTGCCAATGGTGCTTTGGCTTGCGTGCGCGCTTGGCCTGTCCGGCGCGGCGGATGCGGACGTCCCGCGTCGCGTGGTGTCCTTCAATCTGTGCGCCGATCAGCTTGTCGTTGCGCTTGCCGATCCGTCGCAGATTGCCGGGCTGTCGCCTTATGCCGCCGATGCGGGCCTGTCGGTCGTCGCCGAAGAAGCCAGGCATTTCCGTCGCCTCGATTGGCAGGCCGAAGCGACCATTCTGCTGCAGCCCGATCTCGTCTTTGTCGGGCCGAACGATCGGCCGGTGACACGGCGCGTCCTGGCGGCGCAAGGGCTTCGCGTCGTCGAGACCGCGTTCGTCACCGACCTGGAATCGGCGCGCCGGCAGATCGTCGAAGTCGCGGACCTGCTCGGGCAGTCCGAGCGCGGCGCGCGTCTGGTCGAGAAACTCGATGCCGCGCGTGCGCGCCTGGCGGCGCGCCGGCAGCCACAGCCGCTAACGGCGCTCGTCGTGGAGCGCGGCGGCTACACGCAGGGTCCGTCCAGTCTGGCGGCGACACTGCTCGCAACGGCCGGGCTCGTTCCGCCGCCCGGCGCGCCGGCCGGTTACGGCGGCTTCATTCCGCTGGAGAAGCTGCTCACGCTGAAGCCGGATATTCTGTTTGTGAAAGACCCGCCGCAATATCCGCAGGATCAGGGCGCGCTCTATTTCATGCATCCGGCCGTGCAAGCGCTTTATCCGCCGGAACGCAGGATCGCGCTGCCGACGCGCTATACGATGTGCGGCGGTCCGGCGCTCGTGGCGGCGTTCGATTATCTTGCCGACGCGCTGGGACGAATGCCGCCTGCACGTTGAGCGGACCAGCCGGCGATAAGGACGACGAGCGCGTTGAGGCCGTCGGTCAGCGCGGCCGGACCCGGCTGCAGGATGATGCTGGATTTTATTTCGGAGAGGGCGCCGTCGCGGACCGCCGGGACGCTTTCGAATCCGGGGCGCGCCGCGACCTTCTTCGGCACGAATTTCCTGCCGCACCATGAGCCGACGATCATGTCCGGTTGCGCTGCAATCACCTGTTCCGGCGTCACGATGCGGCCGGTCGCGCGCGTTTCGCCCGACAACGCGGAAAAGACATCGATGCCGCCCGCGATGTCGATCAGCTCGGAGACCCATCCGATCCCCGAAATCATCGGCTCATCCCATTCCTCGAAATAGACGCGCGGCCTGGCCGGTAGCGCCCGGCTGCGGGCACGGACAGCCGCGACGCGTTCTTCGAGGCGCTGCGCCAATGCTTCGGCCTTGTCGCCTGCATCGACCAGCGCGCCGAGCGTGCGGATCATCGCAAGGATGCCGGCGACGCTGCGCTGGTTGAAGGCATGGACGGCAACGCCGTGCCGGATGAGCTCGGCGACGATGTCGGCCTGCAGATCCGAGAAAGCCAGCACGAGGTCCGGCTCGAGGGCGAGAATTTTCGGGATGTCGGCGCTGACGAATGCCGATACGCGCGGCTTTTCCTTGCGTACCTGCGGCGGCCGCACGGCATAGCCGGAGACGCCGGCGATGCGGTCCTGCTCGCCGAGGAGATAGAGCGTCTCCACGGTCTCTTCGGTAAGGCAGACGATGCGGCGCGGCGGGAACATGCGCCGCAGCCTATCCGAGGATTGCGGGCCTGCAAAAACGCAGGAGCCGGAACGCCGCCTTTGCCGTCAAGCGCCGAAGGAGCTTTCAGGCACGGGCGAGGTCAACCTTCACGTCGCACGGGCGCGCGGTATACGGCCAGGAAGTGACGACGATATCGGCGCCCGCCGCGATATAGCTCGCCACGTTGTCGGGATTGATCCCGGCCGTCGCCGCAATCAACGTCCGCGGCCGCACGCGCGCAAGCTTTGCGGACAGTTTCGCGATCATGTCGGGCGAAAATCGTTCGGCCTGAATGACGTCGAAGCCGGCGGCCGCGGCCTGCATTGCCTGGTTCATGTCGGTGACTTCGACCACGAGCTTCTTTTCCGGCGCCTCGTCACGCAACCTTTGCGCCGTGACCACCCAGTCCTCGTCGAGGAACGCGCGATGCTCCGCGAAAACCAGGATGGTCTCCGACAGGCCGAGGCGGTGCATGATCGCGCCGCCGGCGCGGATCGCCTTGACCGCCATTGCCTTGGTGCCTGGTACGTTCTTGCGCGTGCAGGCGACCTTCGCCGCCGGGTCCGCGGCGCTGGCTCGCTCGGCGATGCTGCGCGCGGCGGTGGCGATGCCGGACCAGATTTCGGTGAATGTCTGCGCGACCTTGTACGTGCGATGCAGGGCTGCCGCGCTGCCCTCGGCGGTCAATAATATCGTGCCGGCCACGGTTTTGTCGCCGGAGGCGGTTTGCCGCCGCGTGGTCGCGCCGGCAAGAAGGAACATGCGCTCGGCCTCCTCGATGCCCGCCACCACCATGTCGTCGCGCGCCCGGAAGCTCAGCCTACCGGCAAAACTTCCGATACCGAGCGATGTCGTCGTCAGATCGCCGTACGGGCAGTCTTCGGCCAGGAGGCGCCGCAATTCCGTGTCGTCGAGCGCGCACGATCCGCTCATGCGAACGTGCCATGGGATGCGCCGAGAATTTCGGTGCCGCCGATACGGGCGACGCGGCCGTTATCGAGCAGAACTACAACAGTCGCGATCCGTCGGATCTCCTCCGGCGAGTGGCTGACATAGATCATCGGCACGCCGGCTTCGTCGCGCAGCCGCTCAAGATAGGGAAATATCTCGGCCTTGCGGTCGGAATCGAGCGATGCGAGCGGCTCATCGAGCAGGAGCAGGCGCGGCTGCATCAACAGCGCGCGGCCGATGGCGATGCGCTGGCGTTCGCCACCCGACAATCCGCCGGGTCGCCGCGCGAGCAGATGTGCGATGCCGAGCAGTTCGACCACGCGCTCGAATACCACCTTGTCGCGTTTGCGTCCGGACATCCAGCGGCCGTAATCGAGATTGGCGCGTACATTCATGTGCGGGAACAGCCGGCCTTCCTGGAATACGTAGCCGATGCCGCGGCGGTGCGGTGGCTGATCGATCCTCGCTTCGGAATCGAACAGGACGTCGCCGTCGATCTCGATGCGTCCGCGGTCCGGCCGCAGCAGGCCGGCGACCATGTTGACCACCGTGGTCTTGCCCGAGCCGGAGGAACCGAACAGGGCGCCGGCGCCATGCGCGATCTCGAATTTGGCCGAAAGGGAAAAAGCCCCCAGTTGCTTGTCGACATCCACCCGGAGCATGTCAGCTTCCGTGATAACGCTGGCCGGCGCGGCGGGCGAACCATTCCGACACGATCAGCGCCACCAGCGCGAGTGCGATGGCGATGAGGACCAGCCGACCGGCGGCGGCGTCCCCTCCGGGAATGTTGGTGTAGGTATAGATCGCAGCCGAGATCGTCTGCGTCTCGCCCGGGATGTTGGAGACGAAGGTGATGGTCGCGCCGAACTCACCGAGCGCCTTGGCGAAGCACAGCACCATGCCGGCGATGAGACCCGACATGGCGAGCGGCAGCGTCACCGTGGCGAAGACCCAGATCGAGCTTGCGCCGAGCGTCGAGGCGGCTGCTTCCAGTCTCTGGTCGATCGCTTCGATCGACAGGCGGATCGCCCGCACCATGAGCGGAAAGCCCATGACGCCGCAGGCGAGCGCGGCCCCGGTCCAGCGGAACGAGAACGCGAACCCGAACCAGTCATAGAGGAAGGAGCCGATGAAGCCGCGCCGTCCGAAGGAGATGAGCAGCAGATAGCCGGTGACGACGGGCGGCAGCACCAGCGGCAGATGCACGATGCTGTCGAGCAGCGACTTGCCCCAGAAGTCCTTGCGGGCGAGCAGCCACCCGGTCGCGATGCCGAACGGCAGCGCCGCGAACGTCGCCACTGCGGCGATCCGGAGCGAAAGCCGGATCGCCGTCCATTCCTCGGCCGTAAGCTCGAACACGGAATTCTTACGAGGTTAGCCTGATCAGGAAGGTGAAGCCATATTTCTCGAAAACCGCCTTGGCGGCGGCGCTGCGCAGGAAGTTGAGATAGGCGGCCGCTTCGGACCTGGCATTCGCGGTCGCAGCCACCGGATAAGTGACCGGCGGATGCGAGCCTTCCGGGAACGTGCCGACGATCTTCACGCCGGGATCGACCTTCGCGTCGGTTTCGTAGACGATTCCGAGAACGGCCTCCCCGCGTGACACGAGCAGCAGCGCGGCGCGTACATTATCGGCCATCGCGAATTTCGGTTCGGCCGCGGCCCACGAACCGAGCTTTTCCAGCGCCGCCTTGGCATAGAGGCCGACCGGCACCGCCTTCACGTCACCGGTCGCAATCCGGCCGTCGCCGGCAAGCTTGGCGAGGTCGAAACCCTGACCGATGGCGACATTGCCGATTTTGGAATCCTTGGGTGCGATCAGAACGAGTTTGTTGCCGAGCAGATTGACGCGGGTATCCTGCTTGATCGTCTTCTTTTCGGCGACGTAATCCATCCATTTCAGGTCGGCGGACACGAACACGTCGGCCGGCGCGCCGCCTTCGATCTGGCGCGCGAGCGCCGAGCTCGCGGCATAGCTCGCAACGACCTTGACGCCGCTCTGCTTGGTGAAGGCCGCGTTGACGTCGTCGAGCGCATTCTTCATCGAGGCGGCGGCGAAGACCGTAAGTGTTTTGTCCTGCGCAGAGGCGCCTTGCGGCGCGAGGCAGGCCGCGGCGGACAGCAGTGCGACAACAAGTCCGGTGTTGAAAGATCGTCTCAGCATGGCGGTTCTCCAGACGTCGCGTTCCGGCCGCGCGCGAAAGCGCGTGCCGGTACAGGCAACAGGGATCAGGTCGGGTGCGACAGGGTCCGGAACCGCCGTTCCGTCGGGTCGGGGACGCGCGCAGCGCCCCCGGATCGCGGCGGGACTTTAGCAAGCTCGCAGGATTTGCCAAGATCAATGATCAATCGCGCCGGCGCGGCCATACCGGACGGCGCGGTGGGGAGAAACATGAACGCACCTGCGCCGATCGAGGGCGAATTCGATTACATCGTCGTCGGCGCAGGCTCTGCCGGATGCGTGCTGGCCAATCGCCTCTCGGCCGATTCCCGTAACAGGGTCCTGCTGCTGGAAGCCGGCGGACCGGACAACTGGATCTGGTTTCACATTCCGGTCGGCTATCTGTTCGCGATCGGCAATCCGCGGTCAGACTGGATGTTCCGGACCGAGCCGGTCCCCGGCCTCAACGGCCGCGCGCTGAATTATCCGCGCGGCAAGGTGCTCGGCGGCTCTTCGGCGATCAACGCCATGATCTACATGCGCGGTCAGGCCGCCGATTACGATCACTGGCGCCAGCTCGGCCTGGCCGGCTGGGGCTGGGCCGACGTGCGCGCGATCTTCCGCAGGCAGGTCAGCCATTTTCTCGGCGCAGGCGAGCATCACGGCGCGGACGGGGAATGGCGCGTCGAATATCCGCGCGTGCGCTGGGACATCACCGACGCATTCCGCGAGGCGGCGGCGCAGTACGGCATTCCGAAGGTCGACGATTTCAATACCGGCGATAACGAGGGCTGCGCCTATTTCCACGTCAACCAGAAGCGGGGCCGCCGCTGGTCGTCGGCGCGCGGCTTTCTCAAGCCGGCGCTCGGCCGCTCCAACCTGCGGATCGAAACCGGATGTCTGGCGCAGAGCATCGTGTTCGAAGGCAAGCGCGCCGCCGGCGTCCGCTATCGCCAGAATGGCCGTGACTGCCTGGCGCGCTGCCGCGGCGAAGTCGTGCTGTCGGCCGGCGCGATCGGCTCGGTGCAGTTGCTGCTTCTGTCGGGCGTCGGGCCGCGCCCGCATCTCGACGAGATGGGAATCGTGCCGCTTCACGACTTGCCGGGTGTCGGCAACAATCTGCAGGACCATCTGCAGCTTCGCCTGATCTACAAGGTGTCGGGCGTGCGCACGCTGAACGAGACCTACGGCTCGGTCCTGCGCCGCATCGGCATGGGCCTCGATTATGCGCTGCGGCGGCGCGGACCGCTGACCATGGCGCCCTCGCAGCTCGGCGCTTTCACCCGTTCCGATCTGCATCAGGACCGCCCCAACATCCAGTTCCACGTGCAGCCTTTGTCGCTCGACAAGTTCGGCGATCCGCTGCACCCGTTTCCCGCCTTCACGGTCAGCGTGGCCAACCTGCGGCCGACCAGCCGGGGATACATCCGGCTGCGCTCGCGCGATCCCGCCGACAAGCCGGTGATCCAGCCGAACTATTTGTCCACCGAAGAGGACCGCCGCGTCGCCGCCGATTCCCTTCGCGTGGCGCGCCGTATCGTTGTGCAGCCGGCATTGCAGCAATTCCGGCCGATCGAATATCTGCCGGGCGAAACCGTGCGCGACGACGACGAGGCCGGTCTCGTGAAGGCGGCGGGCGATATCGGAACCACGATCTTCCATCCGGTCGGAACGGCGAAAATGGGACGCCGCGACGATGCGGCGGCCGTCGTCGACGAGCGTCTGCGCGTCTTCGGCCTGTCGGGGCTTCGTGTCGTCGACGCGTCGGTCATGCCGACAATTACTTCCGGCAACACCAATTCACCGACCATCATGATTGCGGAAAAGGGAGCGGCCATGATTTTGGAGGATGCGCGGGGGACGAACCCGGTTACGCTTTCTGCGGCGGAATGATCGAAAATGGAAATGCGGCGATGACACTGATTGAACGCGTGAAGAACATCATTCTCAATCCCGACCGGGAATGGCCGGTGATCGAGCGCGAGCCGGCCGACGCGCGGGGCTTGCTGATCGGCTACGTCGCGGTGCTGGCGGCTATCCCTGCGGTTGCCGGCTTCATCGGGACGTCGCTTGTGGGCGTATCGGTCTCCGCCGGAACGTTCCGTGTTCCGTTCGCGATGGGCGTTCTCAATGCGGTGATCAGCTACGCTTTCTCCTTTGTGCTTGTTTATGTCGTCGCCCTGATCATCGACTGGCTGGCGCCGGTTTTTCGCGCGATGCGCAGTTTCCCGCACGCGCTGAAATTGTCCGCCTATTCCTTCACGCCGAGCTGGCTCGCCGGCATTTTCCTGCTGATCCCCGGCCTGCGCTTCCTGACCATTCTCGGACTTTACGGGCTTTATCTTTTGTGGACGGGCTTGCCGCCGCTGATGGACGCCGCCCGCGACCGCTCTCTGCTCTATGCCGCCGCCGTCGTCTTCGCGGCACTGATCGTCACCGTCGGGCTCGCCTTGATCCAGTCGATGATCGTGACGGTTCCCTAGCGCCGATCGCGTCCTCGCTCCCGTCCCCTTTATCCGGTTGATTTCATGGATTTCATCACGAGCGACATCCTGGTTCTGATCCTGATCGGCTTTGTCGCGCAGACCATCGACGGCGCGCTCGGCATGGCCTTCGGCCTGATTTCGACGTCCTTCATGCTGGCGATCGGCATGCCGCCAGCGCAGGCGAGCGCCGCGGTCCATACTGCAGAGATATTCACGACCGGCGCTTCGGCCGCTTCCCATATCTACAATCGCAACATCGACTGGCGGATGGTGCGCCGGCTCGGGATCGCCGGCGCGCTCGGCGCGGCGCTCGGCGCCTGGGTGCTGTCGAATGTCGATGCCGGCGTCGCGCGCCCCTATGTGTCGGCGTATCTGCTTGTTGTCGGCATCTATATCCTGATCAAGTCGGTGAGAATGGCCGCCGCCCGCGCGGCGCCCGCGCGCTGGCTTTCGCCGGTCGGCTTCGTGGCCGGTTTCCTCGATGCTAGCGGCGGCGGCGGCTGGGGTCCGGTCGCGACCTCGACACTGATCGGGACCGGCCACTCGCCGCGCCATACGATCGGCTCGGTCAATGCGACCGAATTCTTCGTGACGGTCGCGGCATCGGCGACGTTTTTCATCGAGCTTGGCGCGTCCCCGCTCCTGCACCTCGCCGCCCTTGTGATCGGCGGCATTGCGGCCGCGCCGTTCGGCGGCTTCATCGTGCGCCTCGTTCCGCCGCGTGTCTTGATGGTCTTTGTCGGTCTTTTGATCGTCGGGCTGGCCGTGTGGCAGCTCGTCCGCGCGTTCAAACTGGTTTGAGCCGCTACGGCAACGCCTTCAGATGGCGGATCGGTCGTCCGGGCGCGATCGACTGCGCGGCGGCCGCGATGGTGTTCGCGTCGATGCCGTAATGCCGGTAGAGGTCCGGCAGCAGCCTGCCGCTTGCGGAGACGTGACGTGCGGATCGGCCCGTACGAGAGGCGGTCTCACGCGGCGCGCACGGCAACGCGCATGTGTCCGATCTTTTCGATCGTCGCGTCAAGGACGTCGCCGGGCCGGATCGGTCCGACGCCCTCCGGCGTACCGGTCAGGAGCACGTCGCCGGGCATCAACGTGTAATAGGACGACGCCCATTCGATCAGCGCCGGCACGTCGATCAGGAGATCGCGCGTATTGGCCTTCTGGCGCGTCTCGCCGTTGACCGACAGATGCAGGTCGAGGCCCGAAGGGTCGCCAATCTCGTCGGCGGTGACGAGCCACGGCCCGAGCACCGTATAGCTGTCGATCGACTTGCGCAGCGAACGCTCCTCCGGCCCGCGCACGGTGATATCGAAGCCGATGCAATAGCCGGCCACATGATCGAGCGCGTCCTTGCGGCTGACGCGGTCCGCGCGCCGCCCGATGATCGCGGCAAGCTCGATCTCGTGATCGGTGCGCCGGTCGGGATGGCGGACGGCGATGCCGTCGGCCGGTCCCACGATCGAACTGGTTGCCTTCAGGAACAGGCCGACATTCTGGATTTCCGCAATCCGGTTCTGGTGATGGATTTCGGCGTCGGCGCGCGCCTCGTCGAGATGCTTCTTGTAGTTGACCGGAGCGGCAACGACTTTCCCCGCATTCGCCACCGGGCTCTGCAGCCGGACTTCGTCGAGCGGGAGTGCCGGCGCGGATTGCGCCGCATCCGCGATGACCGCGCGCAGTCCGGGGAGATTCTCGATGAAGACGTCGTGCGCCGGGAACGGATAACGCTGCGCGGAGAGCGACGCGAGCGCGGCGGTGACGTCGCGCATGTGCTCGCCGTCGACAAGGCCGATACGCTGATCGGGAAACCGGCACAGGCGCATGTCTGAAAGTCCCGGATGAAGGCCGGCGCGTGGGTGCTTACGGCGACAGCGCGACGGTGCGGCAGGCCGGCGGCAATTCCGCCATGGTGATGGGCGGTTTCGGCTTGGGCGGGAACAATGGCGGCGGCGGATTGAGAATCGAATCCCGGAACCAGTAATCGAGCTCCTTGCCGCAGCCCTCGCCCTCGGGCGCCGGATCCTGCGGTTTGCATTCGGGGCTGTCGGCCGGGCATCCGATGCGGATGTGCATGTGGTAATTGTGGCCCCACCACGGACGCACCTTGCGCAGCCAGGCGCGATCGGTCCCGGCGTCGCGGCACAGCGCTTTCTTGATAGCGGCATTCACCAATACGCGCTCGACCTCGGGATCGGAGGCGGCGGCGCGGATGACGGCGACATGATGCGGCGTCCATGCCGCGGGATCGATGTCGCGCTTGTCGGTCCGCACCACATTGACGGCCGACATCTCCTCGCGCTCCTGGCGCGTCAACTCGCGCTTGGGCATCGGGGTGAGCCAGATGTCGGCGTCGAGCCCGACCTGGTGGCTGGCATGTCCGGTGAGCATCGGCCCGCCGCGCGGCTGGGCGAGGTCGCCGACGAGGATTCCGGGCCAGCCGGCTTTCGGCGCCCTGGCCGCGAAGCGTTCGAGAAACGTGATCAGCGCGGGATGGCCCCAGTTGCGGTTGCGCGACAGCCGCATGACCTGCCAGGTCTTGCCGTTGACCGGCAGCGCAATCGCGCCGGCGAGGCAGCCGCGCGTATAGAAACCGATCGAACGCGCGGCGAGCGGCAGCGGGGCCGCCTTGCGGCCGAACAACTCCTTCGCCGGCGTCTTGGGGTCGGCGGGATTTGCGAGCGGCGGCAGCGGCGCCGGCTCGAGCGTCCCGCGTTCCTGCGCGACCGCGAAAGGAGACCCGGCTGCGACCAGGAACGCAACCAGGGGCATGGCGCGTCGAATCGTCATGGTTTTGCTCTCTAGCGATCTTGCGGCGTTGTGTCAGCTTTCATTTTAGGGATTTCGCCCGGCGGCGGCTTTACAATATCGGTGCGGTTTTGGAATGCTGTCGCACCGGCGCTTCGCCTAGCCTTGTTTTATGGCCGTGTTTTGTCTCTGCCTTCGGGGGAAATTGCATGACCGCACTGAGAATCGTCCTGGCCGCAGCCTTTCTTCTCGGTCTCGCCGTCTGGGCGGATCGGGCGCAGGCCGAGATCGAGATCCGGGTCGACAAGGCCGAGCAGCGCATGGCCGTGACGGTGAACGGCCTGTTCATGCATTCCTGGGCGGTCTCCACCGGCCTCGGCGGCGGCCCGCGCACGGGACTTTACCGTCCGCAACGGATGGAGCGGAAATGGTTCTCGCGCAAATACAACATGGCGCCGATGCCCTACTCGATCTTCTTCCATGAAGGCTATGCGATCCACGGCACCATCCATGTGAAGAATCTCGGCCGGCGCGCGTCGAAAGGCTGCGTGCGCCTGCATCCGGCGAACGCCGCCATCCTGTTCGATCTCGTCAAGCAACACGGCATGGGCAACACCCGCATCGTCGTCGAATCCGGTGTGGCGCAGGCGCCGCGCAGGAGCCGTATCGCCGATTCCGCAGGTTCTCCACGCATCCGGTAAGAGCCCGCGGCTGCAGCAGTCCACCGCGCGTGCATGGCGACGATCACGGCGCGCATGTTGTCTTTCAGGATGATTTCCTGGGCGCACGCAGGCTGACGGATCGCGGCAACCCATTCACCGGATTCCTTGCCTTGTCGCGGCGCGCTGAGCGGACGCGCGCGTGAGGGTTTGCGACTTGCGTATTGCGGGGCGCTCATAATGAGCGCGCGGACATGAGCGCGCGGCATCAACATGAGCGTGCGGGATCAACGTGCGGCGAATGGCGCGCAGGCTTCGCCGGCCCTGTCGTTTAAAGACGCGGGCGCGTCTTGCGGTCCCGTTCTCATCCTTCGCGGGATGAAGCGCCGGGAGGCGCCAGGGGTTGGCGAGACCCCTTTGGCGGTGCCTTGCGATCGGCCCCGCCGCGCGCCTCGGAGAAACTCTCGCGACGCGTTCCGCGAGAATTTCCCGGAGGCGCGCGAGCCCTCAAGGCGGAGGGCCCGGCGCCTCCCGGCGCTTCACCGGACTCTGCCTAGCGGAATATAGGAATAAAGTCAAGATCGGATATTGCGGCAAGCACCCTCTTTGATCCTCATGCTGAGGAGCCGACCGAAGGTCGGCGTCTCGAAGGATGAGGCCACAAACAAGGGGCCGCCTCCTCCTTCGAGACGCGTCCTGCGGACGCTCCTAAGGATGAGGGCGGAGAAAGGCGGAGCGGGCTACATGCAGCCCGCATGGAGCGAAGCGGAATGCGGGATGGCGTGCGGCAACATCGGCCCGGATTTCGCCGGCGCGCCATCCGGGGTACGCTTTCTCGATGTGGGGGATAGAATGCCGACAATCGCGTATTTTCTCGGCATTGCGGTTGCGATGTATTATCGCGACCACAATCCGCCGCATATTCATGTGATCTATCAGGGCTATGAGGCGTTGATCACGATCGAGGATGCGCGTGTGCTGCGCGGCAAGCTGCCGCCGACCGCGTTGCTGATCGTGAGGCGATGGGTAACGATGCGGCGAGACGCACTGCTGGCAAACTGGGAGCGGGCGCGGACACATCAGGCGCTTGAGCGGATCGCAGGACCGGACGACGATGCTGATTAAGGTGCGGAAGGCAAAACCGCTTGGCGGCTATCGGCTGTGCATTGAATTCTCCGATGATACCATCGGCGAACGCGACTTTGCCTTTCTCACGCACGAAACCGGACCGATGCTCGAACTGCTGAAGGACCCGGCCTATTTCCAGCGCGTGTTCGTCGAGGACGGCGTGCTGACCTGGCCGAACGGCTACGACTGGGACCCGATCGCGCTGCATGACGCGATGAAGGATGCGGGTGAATTGCGGCCGGTCGGGGACGCCGCGGAGTAGGTAGCCCGCATGGAGCGAAGCGGAATGCGGGATGGCGTGCTTGCCGAATTGCCGCATCTTCTTGTTATCTTCCTCTGCTTCTCCAGAGAAAGCGCCTGCAAGTGATGTCACCTGATATTCAAAGGATGTCCACCCGGCAGCAATGAGCGGATCGCGCTGTAAAGCGCGTGGCCCGCATGGGCTGCATTCATTCAGCCTGTCTGATCGTCGATCGTCGCGCCGGGCGCGTTTTTCTTGATCGATTCGATGGCGCTCATGGCAGAGGCCTTCGACTTGTAGCCTTCGGATGCGCACATGGCCTCGCCGTTGGACGCTCTGAAGCGAAAACGGAATTCACCGGCCCTGTCCTTGTAGACTTCAAATTTGTACGCCATGACGCCCCTCCCTTAGATCAATTCGGAAAAGTTCGACATTTATTGCCGGGAGTCAACGGGCGCGCGCCGCCTGCGTCGACTTGCCGATCGTCCGTGGCGTCGCCGCCGTAGCATTTGGCGGTCACGTCCTTGCGCAGCGCGCGCACGGTCTCGCGCGATTACTCGTCTTCAGGCCGCCTCAACCAGCAACTCGGGAGAAAGTTGGGCGCGTGCATCGAGCAATTCGATGCCGACGATGCGTCCCTCTGCGTCGTAATCGAATACGACGCCGGGGGCGATTTCGGCGCTATCAAGAATATTCTGCTGCGACAAGCGGATGTAAGCCGCGTTGTCCTCAGATCGGTATTTGATTGTCGGCTTCATAATGGTCTCCGTGCGTTTCTGTCGAAGAACACGGTCAGAACGCGAATCTCTTCATCACTTTCGACGCAGGCTGTGCGGAGCACACGATTACCGAACTCTGGAATCCTGCAAAACCTGAGTTCCACGCCGGCCCGCTTCGGATCGCGGTGAGACCATTCCGGGCTTCTCGCCGCACTCTCGATCCAGCTTCGTTTCAGTTTGCGTTCTAAAATAACGTCTTCGGCGTGCTTTGTGAACCGCAGGGGTTCGGGGGTAGGCATCTTGTCGTCGCCGAAGTCCGCTCACACATCCACCTTCAGCCATCATCTGACGCGAAGCGTCAGACATCCACCTTCAATGCCGCGATGAAGGCTTCCTGCGGAATATCGACCTTGCCGTATTGCCGCATCTTCTTCTTGCCTTCCTTCTGCTTCTCCAGAAGCTTGCGTTTTCGGGTGGCGTCGCCGCCGTAGCATTTCGCGGTCACGTCCTTGCGCAGCGCGCGCACGGTCTCGCGCGCGATCACCTTGCCGCCGATGGCGGCCTGGATCGGCACCTGGAACATGTGCGGCGGGATCAGCTCCTTCAGCTTCTCCACCATGGCGCGGCCGCGGCTCTCCGCGCGCGAGCGGTGCACCAGCATGGCGAGCGCATCGACCGGCTCGGTATTGACGAGGATCTGCATCTTCACGAGGTCGGAGGGCTTGTAGTCGGTCAGGTGATAGTCGAACGAGGCATAGCCCTTCGACACCGATTTCAGCCGGTCGTAGAAATCGAACACCACCTCGTTGAGCGGCAGGTCGTATTTCACCAGCGCGCGGTTGCCGACATAGGTCAGCTCCTTCTGCGTGCCGCGCCGGTCCTGGCAGAGCTTGAGCACCGCGCCGAGATATTCGTCGGGCGTGAGGATGGTGGCCTCGATCCACGGTTCCTGGATTTCGGCGATCTTGACCACGTCAGGCATGTCGACCGGATTGTGAATCTCGATCTCCTTGCCGTCGGTCAGCGTCATTCTGTAGATGACGCTCGGCGCGGTCGCGATCAGGTCGAGATTGAATTCGCGCTCCAGCCGCTCCTGAATGATCTCCAGATGCAGGAGGCCGAGGAAGCCGCAGCGGAAGCCGAAGCCGAGCGCGGCCGAGGTCTCCATCTCGAAGGAGAAGCTCGCGTCGTTGAGCCGCAGCTTGCCCATGGCCGCGCGCAGGTCCTCGAACTGCGCGGCATCGACCGGGAACAGGCCGCAGAACACGACGGGGATGGCGGGGCGGAAGCCGGGCAGCGGCTCGGTCACCGGCTTGCGGTCGTCGGTGATGGTATCGCCGACGCGCGTGTCCGCCACTTCCTTGATCGAGGCGGTGAGAAAGCCGATCTCACCGGGGCCGAGCCGGTCGATCTCCAGCTTCTTGGGCGTGAACACGCCGACGCGGTCGACCTCGTAGGCGGCGTCGGTGCCCATCATGCGGATGCGGTCGCCTTTCTTCAGCGTGCCGTCGACGACGCGCACCAGCACGATGACGCCGAGATAGGCATCGTACCAGGAATCGACCAGCAGCGCCTTCAGCGTCGCGTCACGGTCGCCCTTCGGAGGGGGCAGGCGGGTGACGATCGCCTCCAGCACGTCGGGGATGCCCATCCCCGTCTTGGCCGAGATCGGGATGGCGTCGGAGGCGTCGATGCCGATCACGTCCTCGATCTGCCGCTTGACCTTGTCGGGTTCGGCCGCCGGCAGGTCGATCTTGTTGAGCACCGGGACGATCTCGTGGTTGTTGTCGATCGCCTGGTAGACGTTGGCGAGCGTCTGCGCCTCGACGCCCTGGCTGGCATCGACGACGAGGAGCGAGCCCTCGCAGGCGGCGAGCGAGCGGTTCACCTCGTAGGCGAAATCGACGTGGCCGGGCGTGTCGATGAGATTGAGGATGTAGTCGCGGCCATCCTGCGCGCGGTACTTCAGCCGCACGGTCTGCGCCTTGATGGTGATGCCGCGCTCGCGCTCGATGTCCATGGAATCGAGCACCTGCTCCTTCATCTCGCGCGCCTCGAGTCCGCCGGTGAGCTGGATCAGCCGGTCGGCGAGCGTCGACTTGCCGTGGTCGATGTGCGCGACGATGGAGAAATTGCGGATATTGTCGATGGGCGTGGCCGTCATGGCGCGCAGATAGCACCGCTTATGGGGAGCGGCAAGGCGGGGCTTTTTCGCCTCTCCCCGCCGCATTTTCACCTCTCCCCGCACGCAACCCGGGTAAACCCGAGTTGCGTCACATTACAAGGCCGGAGTCGGAAACATCCGACTTCGGCGCGGGGAGAGGGAAAGAGAATCAATACCGGTAATGGTCGCTCTTGAACGGGCCCTGCGGCGGCACGCCGATATAGGAGGCCTGGTCGGGGCGCAGCTTCGTCAGCTTTACGCCGATCTTCTCCAGATGCAGCATCGCGACCTTCTCGTCGAGCGTCTTGGGCAGGGTGTAGACCTTTTTCTCGTACTTGCCCGGATTGGTATAGAGCTCGATCTGCGCCAGCGTCTGGTTGGTGAACGAGGCCGACATGACGAAGCTCGGATGGCCCATGGCGTTGCCGAGATTGACGAGACGGCCTTCCGACAGAAGGATGATGCGGTGGCCGTCGGGGAATTCGATTTCGTCGACCTGCGGCTTGATGTTGTTCCACTTCATGTTCTTCAGGCCGGCGACCTGAATTTCGTTGTCGAAGTGTCCGATGTTACAGACGATCGCGCGGTCCTTCATCGCGCGCATGTGCTCCACCGTGATGACGTCCTTGTTGCCGGTCGCGGTGACGAAGATGTCGGCGCGCGGGGCGGCGTCTTCCATGGTGACGACCTCGTAGCCCTCCATCGCCGCCTGCAACGCGCAGATCGGGTCGATCTCGGAGACGAGCACGCGGCAGCCGGCCTGGCGCAGCGAGGCGGCCGAGCCCTTGCCGACATCGCCGAAGCCCGCGACCATCGCCACCTTGCCCGACATCATCACGTCGGTACCGCGGCGGATGCCGTCGACGAGCGATTCACGGCAGCCATAAAGATTGTCGAATTTCGACTTGGTGACTGAGTCGTTGACGTTGATCGCCGGCCACAAGAGCGTGCCGGCCTTCTGCATTTCGTAGAGACGGTGCACGCCGGTCGTGGTTTCTTCCGACACGCCCTTGATCGATTTGGCGATCTCGCCGAACCAGCCCTTCGGCTTTTCCTTGAGGCAGCGCTTGATCAGCGCGAACAGGATTTCCTCTTCCTCGGATGAGGCTTTGTCGAGGAAGGCGACGTCGCCCTTCTCCGCGCGCACGCCCAGATGCACGAACAGCGTGGCGTCGCCGCCGTCGTCGAGGATCATGTTCGGGTGGCCGCCGCCGTGCCAGTCGAACAGCCTGGCGGTGTAGTCCCAGTAATCCTTCAGCGTCTCGCCTTTGACCGCGAAAACGGGAATGCCGGCGGCGGCGATGGCGGCGGCGGCATGGTCCTGCGTCGAATAGATGTTGCACGACACCCAGCGGATGTCGGCGCCGAGCGCGGCGAGCGTCTCGATCAGCACCGCGGTCTGGATCGTCATGTGCAGGGAGCCGGCGATGCGCGCTCCCTTGAGCGGCTGCTTCGGCCCGTATTCCGCGCGCGTGGCCATCAGGCCGGGCATCTCGGTCTCGGCGAGCGAGATTTCCTTGCGGCCGAATTCGGCGAGGCCGATGTCCTTGACGATGTAGTCGCTGAAAGCAATCTTCTGCGCGGCGGCGGTGCTCATGACGATCCTTGCTGCTGGCCTTGTGGTGGGAATGGGCGCGGCGCCGAAACGGCCGGCCGTGGACGCGCGCGCCCGGGCCGCGGCCCGGACGGGCCGCCCGCTGTCGGGACGTGCCTATAGCAGGGGCCGCCGCCCGGTGCAATAAGCATATAAAGATTTCTTTATGCGGGTTGTCGATTTCGCCGCGCAAAGCGGACGACATCGTCCGGGGAAGGGGGATTCGAAGGGTGGTAAGAGAGACATATTGGCGCTCGGATTTTGTGTGGCACCACCCCGTCCGATGAAAAATAGAATTCACCGGCTTTGAGTTTGCCGATGTCATCAGCTCGTCCTCCGTTCGCAGCGATAATTTCCTGCGCAGCCTGGATCGTTGCCGGTGCATTTTGCTTGCCGAAGAACTGCGTTGTGCAATTTGAAACAACTTGATTGTGAAGACCCTTCGGGGCCTGTGTCGCGACGATCATGCCGAGACCATATTTGCGGCCTTGAGACACGAGTTTAATTCCACTGTTGAGACTCAGCGCAGGCTTCTGCGAAGGCAAAAACGTTTGCGCTTCGTCAATCACATAAAGCAGCCCGGTCACCGATGGATTTCTTTTGATCCATACAAATAATGTCATTTGCAATCGGTTCACGAAGTCCTCTCGTGCAGCGTCCGACGCTAAGCCAGAGAGATTTATTACAGATATCCGCGTTCGCTTTCCCGATCCGAAGAATAACGCCGATGGATCGAGTATAGGTCCCTCTGCGCGTAACAGTGGATTATTCGCCACTGCAGCGTACAACTGATTTGCCATTTTGGATGCAAGCTTGTCGGCGTTACCGATTTGGGTAATTCCATCCGGCAAGTCAGACAAGAGCTCAATGAAACGGGTCAGGTTACCGCCACCTTGTCTCGCGAAATAGCGCAGCGCTTCGACCAAGACGCCGCGTGGAAGTGTCCGCTTTGCGTCAGCAAGCGGAGCTAATGTTTCAGCCGCCATTTCTATCGCTTGCTGGCTTTCGTCGGGATCATCAAGTCCTGCAAAATTCGGCAGCACAGAAAGGAAAATCGGATTTCCCGCGTTCACGCCCGGCGTCCACACGATTACTTCAACTTTGTCGAAATATTGCTGTGCCTTGGAAGCATCCTCGGCGGTAAAGGAACCGGGCGCTTCCGGCCATGCATCTCCGAAGCGTGAAAGATCGTTATTTGGATCGATCACAATTGCTGGAATTCCCGCAAGCGCCGATTCCTCGACTATGCGCCGCAATAGCACTGTCTTACCGGACCCGGAGCCGGCAATGATGGCGGCGTGTCTGCGCAGAAGGCTAGTCGGCAGAAAGATCGGGTCTTGATTGATTGACATGCGTCGTCCGATCGCAACCACATTCTCGGGCCTCGCCGAACCTTTGTTGAGTTTCGATCCAGACTCAATTGATGGAAGACTGTCGATCTCGGATGTTCTCAATTCCCGATCTGTTGCAGGTCTTGAGTGATTATTTTGTGGGTATGGCGTTGCTGACGAACCCGCACCGCCTGGACGAGTCGATCTTTGCGGCATCGGACTCAGCCCAGCTTGTTTAAAAAAATCAGTATCAAGAAGCGGTCTCTCACGCCGTAACCATCGCTCAAATGCGTCTTGCTTATCTGCGATGGACCTGTCGCGCAGAGTGCGTAGCGCAACAAACTTCCGGAGGTCTACGTCTGACGGATCGATGAAAATGCCGCCAGCTTTTCTAAATTGATCGACGAGCTGCTGCGTCTTCGGCCCAGATGGCACGGACGCCCGCCTCACGATTAAAAGATGTCGATCGGGAATGTGGCTGGAAATCCCTGAAGCTGTCAGCGCAGCGCGCAACCGTGATTGAAACGCGACGGCGTTCTGATGTTCTAGGGTTCGATAGCAATAGTGCCGTTCGCGGTCATTTTCGGCATGATTAGTGAACGTGAGGCGGCCATCAAGTGGGGGCAATCTACGCGCTGGGTCGCCTCTGCTTTCTACAGTAAATGATTCATCTGGCTCGATCTGATTTGCGTATATGTCAAAGGTATCACGGAGAAGCTTCCCAAGTTCTCCATCGTCCGCAAATAGGGCTGGAATGCCAACCTGTAATGTCTGCTGTAATTGACCAAACTCAATATCGAAATTGTCCGGCGCGCGGGTCTGCCCCGGCAATTGCGGCGCCTCTTCTTGAATTAAGCTATTGCATATGTCCACGTGACCGTTATCAAGACAGCGGTGACGCCAAGCATCACACCGCATCAATATTGTGCGCGGCGTCATCCCAACCGATGCCGCGCTTTCGATTGCATGTTCGCTAAAGGGCCACGATGGGAACGGCGGAGAGAAATCGGTCTTTGCATAAGCTGGCGCAGTTCTGCCAACAATTAATTCATAGACCGCAGTTATCTTATTCATTCCATGCAACGGAATTGGATCTCGAAATCGTTGTCGGAAAGAACTTAAGCCTCGGGCTTCCAATACGTTCCACGAATCGTGCAAGCACGTAACCACGGTCAGAGATCGGCAGCAGACGTTATGAAGATCTAGCAATCCCGCCGCTAATTCTTCGGCAAGTTGCGGTGCTCCAACAATATCGTTCTCTGTTGTCGGGATCACGGTTGGGTTAATAACGCCATCTATCTGATCGATGGCCACAAGAGTTGGAGCCGCAAGACTCATAAGCCAAGACATGCCTCGAACAAGTTCGGCCGGCTGTGGCGGCGGCAGTCGTAAGCCTAATGTTTGTCGCAGTGTCTCGTCGGCGTCATATCCCTGAAGCCAACTGTGCGCTATGCTGACCGCATCAAGCTTTTGGGAGCGCAAAAGACACAATGCACGGAATATGTCTGCGTGTTGCAGCGCATTTTTCTGGTCAATTCTCAGCAATGCGGTCAGGAGTAAGTCCGCTAGCTTCGTCGCGTCAAGGTCAGGTAATGCAAACGCCCGCATAACCTCCATTTCGCAGTTAAGCCGCTTTGCGACCCCTGCAATCACAGCCTCAAATTGCTTTTGTCCCCCCGGCATTTCCTGAAGCAGCGAAGTAAGAAAACTAAGGGCGGCATTTCTCCAAAAGTGTGTTAGGCCCAGAACGTCGAGCAGAACAAACCAACCGCCCGATTTCCACACTTGTTGACGTAATGTGCCGACAAGATGCGTCTTCCCGATGCCCGACTGCCCCACGAGTGCAATTCCCAAGGGTTGTTGGAGTGGGTCGATGGTTTCGGTAAATAAACTTGACGATATATTTTCCGCAATCGCCCCAGTGTTCGCTGACCCAACCACAGGGTCATCACTCCAGATGCTGCCAAGAGAACGAACCCAATGGAAATCGACGCTTCGCAGCGCATCAATTGCCCGTGTCATTTTTGAATCCAAAGAAGATGGAAAGGTTCGCCGCCAGGTGCGAACGCAGCATCTTTGTCCGCTTTAGTCAGCGCTTTTGGATCGCTCAATTGTCCAAGCCGCGCTTTCTTATCCCCCTGCAGGATGCGTAGCAGACTTGCATCTACCGTCGCCCGGTCAAGATCAGGAAGCGCAGCGCGTATCTTCGCAAGCGAAGCGCCGGTTCCTTTCTGGCCGCCAGTTACTACGAGATAGGCCTCTTCAAGTCGCGCACGCACCTCCGACGGCGTAAGAAGACACGGAGGTGGAGTCCCAATAATATCTGCGACCGTATGATCGGTTTCATTCAAAAATCGTTGCAGCCGCGCCAGCCAGTCCCCGAGAACGCGATAATTGCGAGGAAGATCATCGAGCAAGTGCTCGTTTGCCCATTCCCATCCCTTGTCTTCAAGCCTAAGGTAGATCGCGCCGCGTTTGCCTTTTGTAGCTGATACAAGACGGCGTATGATAAGAGACTCCCGGTCTTTCTTCTCGATCTTCGGGATAATGTCGCGCTGCGGGGCCTCACCATGTTTCGCGAGCAGACACCAGACAATGAGCGTTTGTTTTGGCGAGAGCTTGTCACTCATAACTTCATCCCTAGTGAAGTTTTGCGAAAATTTACCACCGATCTGATTTTCTCGATTGCTAGCTGTAGATCAGTTTCGACTTGTTGATTAGTGATGCGCAATACTACATATCCGGCGATCAGCAGTTCGTAGTCGCGATGTCGATCATGACTGAACTTCGGATCGTCCTGATGCTCAGGGCCGTCGAGTTCGACCACCACTCGCCCTTCGTGCCAAAGCAAGTCGACACGCGGTCTTGTACCAAATTTGTTGATGACAATTGTCTTATTAAACACGAAAAGTGCACTAAGTTCTGGATCGTTTGCTAGTGCCTGTTCGACACGTTGCTCAATAAGACTGCCGTGATGGGCGCGATTATGAGCTACGATAAATCGGGTTTTTGGCGGCTCAGGTCCACGAATGACATCTAATGCACCATAAAGAATGCGATCATAAGGATGGCGATCAAGTGGGATTGTTGGAAGTATGGCCACGAATGAGGCGCCGCGATTCGCGCACCACTCCAGGGCATAGATCAACGGAGCCGCATGCTTTGGGCTGGTTACATCAATCTCGGCAATTAAGATCGGATGCTCTGGGTCAAGCGCGTGCATAAGTTGAAGGAATTCTATATCCGCCGGCACTCTACGAAAGCGCGGAACTCGCCGGGAAGATGCGAGTCTTGATGCTGCGCGAAACCAAGGTAGTGATACATAAGGATCTTTTGCAGCGTATTGATAGACATCGAATTTAAGTTGATCGGTGCCGTACCAACTTGGCCAACGTTCTAGTACTAGTGTCGCCAGATCATCTAATATGCATCTAACGATCTCTTCCGACGTGCTCCGAGTATCGCGCTCGAGAAAAAGAGCGCTGCGTTTGCCGGATTTTGCTCGAAGAATACTTTCGAGTTCATCTCGCGCAATACCGATAGCTGTAAGAAATTCTCCATGCTTCAGCGCTGAAATGCGTCCGAATAACTCAGATATGGGGATCCTTGCTCGGATTGTGTCGTTCGATCGTGATAACAACGTCATCTTTGCGATGTCCTAGATGGAATCCGAAATTCCCTGCCCAGATTCAATCACGCGGCCGGTCAGTGAATCCCGCCCGCTCAACCCCGGCGAGTATTATGTCGGCAGTGAAATCATCCGGCTAGAGGATTGATTGCTGCGCCATCACGTCGCCCGGTGGGGCCGCGATCCGCATTGCCGCGCAGACACAGGCGCGGGGCCACGCCGGCGATCGGTTCGCATTCTGCCGCTCCGAAAAGCGATCGGATGCCCCCGCGCTCACGCCACCTTGCGCTGGCGGTTGTGCTTTTCGATCAGCGCCGGCAGTTCCTTGGCCTCGACCGGCGGGCTGAACAGGAAGCCCTGGCCCTCGTTGCAGCCTTCGAGCTTGACGCGCTCGAGCTGCTCGAGATTCTCCACGCCCTCGGCGGTGGTGGCGATGCCGAGACTCGTGCCGAGCCCGGTCACCGCGCGCACGATGGCAAGCGAGTCGCTGCGGCTGCCGACCTCCTTGATGAAGGACTGGTCGATCTTGATCTTGTCGAACGGGAAGCTGCGCAGATAGCCGAGCGACGAATAGCCGGTGCCGAAATCGTCCATCGCGATGCGCACGCCGAATTCGCGCAGCGCATGCAGCGTGGCGAGCGTGGATTCCTCGTCCTGCAGCAGCACCGATTCGGTGATCTCCAGTTCGAGGCGCTGCGGCGCGAGGCCCGACGCCGCGAGCGCGGCGATCACGGTCTGCACCAGGGTGCGGTTCTTGAACTGGACCGGCGACAGGTTGACCGCGATGTGGAAATGCTCCGGCCACTTGACCGCTTCCGCGCACGCCTGCCGCAGCACCCATTCGCCGATCGGCGCGATCAGGCCGGTCTCCTCGGCGAGCGGGATGAATGCGGCCGGCTCGACGATGCCGCGCTGCGGATGACGCCAGCGCAGCAGCGCCTCGAAGCCGATGATTTCCTGCGGATCGAGCTGGACGATCGGCTGGAAGAAGACTTCGAATTCGGAATCGGCCAGCGCCTTGCGCAGGTCGATTTCGAGCAGCCGGCGCGCCTGCATGCGCGCGTCCATGCCGGGCTCGAAGAAGCGCACCGTGCCCTTGCCGTCCGCCTTGGCGCGATAGAGCCCCATGTCGGCGTTCTTGAGCAACTGCGCGACATTGGTGCCGTCGCCGGGCGCGATCGCGACGCCGACGCTCGCGCCGATCAGCACCTGCTGGCCGTCGATGACGAACGGGGCGCTCAGCGTGTCGATGATGCGGGTGGCGAGCGCGGTGGCACCTTGCGGCTGGTCGGCGTTCGCCTGCAGCACGGCGAACTCGTCGCCGCCGAGCCGCGCCATCGGCGCGCCCTCGCGCACGACGTTGCGCAGCCGCTCGGCGGCGGCCTGCAACAGATGGTCGCCGGTGGCGTGGCCGAGCGTGTCGTTGACCTGCTTGAAGCGGTCGAGATCGACGGAGAGGACCGCGAGCGTCTGTCCGCGGCCGAGCGCGGCGAGCGCCTTCTCCATGTCGCTGCGGAAGCGCACGCGGTTGGGCAGATTGGTCAGCGCGTCGTGGTGCGCCATGTGCACGATCTTGGCCTCGGCACGCCGGCGTTCGGTGATGTCCTCATGGGTGGTGACCCAGCCGCCATTGAGCATCGCCCGGCTGACCAGCGAGATGATGCGGCCGTCGTCGATCTCGACCACCGAGGTGATGGCCTGATTGTCGTCGCGCGCATTGCGCACCGATTGCAGATGCTGCTCGGCGCCGCCGGGGATCGGAGGTCCGCCCTTGACCCGTTGCAGAAGCGATTCGAGCGAGATGCCGGGCGCGAGGGCGTCCGCGGACAGGGCGTACATGTCGAGGAAGCGCTGGTTGTAGACGAGGAGCCGCTCGTTCCTGTCGAACATGCACAGGCCCTGCGTCATGTTGTTGAGGGCGGCGTCGAAGCGCACGTTCTGCTCTTCCAGCTGGGAGCGGCTCTCGATCAGCATCTGGTTCTGCTGTTCGAGCAGGCGGTTGCGGTCCGCGATGGTGCGGTTGGCGCGCGCGAGATCGCCGAGCGTGCGATCGAGCACGCGCAGCGGAAAGACCCGCAGCACGAAATACATCGCCGATCCCAGAAGCGCGCTGAGGAGGCCGACCAGCGCGGTCTGCAGGATCAGGCCGCGGATGCTGGCCTCGATCGAAAGCTCGCCGGCCGTCCGGCCGGAAACCGTGACGGGAACGGAGCGCACGATCGTCGGCGAGCGGATCGGCGTGCCGTCGTCGACGACCAGTGCGCCGTCGGCATCGACGACGCGCTTGCGCGTGGGCATGGAAGCCATCTCGACTTCCGCGAGCAGCTCGATGAGGCGCGCCGGCCGATGTCGCCAGTTCGCGTCATTCGGCCGGATGTGATTGGCGATATGCGCGGCGGCGTGCTCGGCCTTGAAGTCGAGCAGGGCGGCCTTGTTCGTATAGCCGACGACGAAGAATCCGACCGGGATCACGATCGCGGTGAAGGCCGCGATGCCAAGGCCGATCGAGCCGACCAGAGTCCGCAACGAGACCGGGACCATGGCTTTATCGTCCGGTCGGCAGGCCGGCGTTCCGCATGATCTGCCGTTGCCGGTCGGCGGCGACCGGTCCGTCCGGCCACCGCCGCGCCGTCCCGGTCGCCACGACCGTGCGGATCAATGTGGAGATTCGTGTCATGGCGCCGTCATAGACGGCATTCGCCAAACCCCGATTAAGAAGGTCGGTAAAAATCGATCAGCCGCCACCTGCTGATTTGCAACTGAGTACAAGCGTCTTTCAGGGCCGGGGCGGTCACTCCTTGGCGGTGGACTTCTGCTTGACGATGCCGGCTTGCGCCAGCGCGGCCGCGGTCTGCTGCATCTTGTTGATCAGCTCGATGGCCGCGGCCGGCGGCAATACCAGCCGGCAGGCCGGATAGCGGCGGCCGGTGAGCGGCTGGCCGGGTTTCACCTCGTCCATGCGCGTGATCCCGAACTCGATGCGCATGGTCTGGCCGTCGAACCAGACGCTGTTGACCGCGTCCGCAAACGTCTCCGCGCATTCCGGGCGGTCGACATTGTGGATCGTCGGCTTCGGCATCTTGTTGCGGTCGGACGCTGTGGCGGACGGATCGCTCATGGCGCTGCTGGCTCCGGTGCAATGAGGCGGTTGCGGATCGTCCATCCCCTACCAGATTTCGCGCGCGGATGCCTGCGCCGCCGACGGCGCACGAGGCCGCCGTCAGTCCTCCTCGCCGAAGCGTCCCGTCACGAGTTCGCAGATCGCGGCCAGCGCTTCGGCGGCCTGCGGCCCGCAGGCCTCGACCCTGATCGTGGTGCCGGGACCTGCGGCCAGCATCATCAGGCCCATGATCGAGGTGCCGCCGACGGTTTCGGAGCCGCGCGTGACGCGCACGTCCGCATCGAAGCGCTCCACCGTCTGCACGAACTTGGCGGAGGCGCGCGCGTGCAGGCCCTTCTTGTTGGTGATCTCGATGCTGCGGGTGAAAGCGCCGTCGTGCGCTTCGGCGTCCTGCGTCATTTGCCGGCGAGCACCCGGCTGGCGATGGTGACGTATTTGCGGCCGGCTTCCTGCGCGGCGATCACGGCGTCGGGCAGCGGACATTCCGCGCGCACCTTGGCGAGCTTGACCAGCATGGGCAGGTTGATGCCGGCGACCACTTCCACCTTCGGCCGGCTCATGCAGGAAATCGAGAGGTTCGAGGGGGTGCCGCCGAACATGTCGGTGAGCACGGCGACGCCGTCGCCGGTATCGACCCGCTTGATCGCCTCGATGATGTCCTTGCGGCGCTGCTCGACGTCGTCGTCGGGGCCGATGGTGACCGACTCGATCTGCTGCTGGGGGCCGACGACGTGTTCAAGCGCGGCCCGAAACTCGACGGCAAGCCGGCCATGGGTAACCAGAACGAGGCCAATCATGAAAGAACTCCTCGTGGGCGCGGTTTTTTGGTTGCGCCGCACGAAAGGGCGCCCATGATGACCATCCGAAGACCCTTGGCAAGGCCCTTCGAGCCATTATGGTCCCAATGTTGCGTTGCGGTAAATGGGGGCGGCATGGCCATTCCGCCAGTCTGCCGGCCCGGCCGGCTCTAAACGTCGCCCCGCTCTGTATGTAGGAAGGCCTGGACCGGCGGCAGGGGATCTTCACCCGGTGCGACGGCGAGTCGCGCGAGGCGAACCCCCAGAATTTCGGTTTCCGCGGCGGCTGCTTCCGGCAGCCGCGCGAAATCGGCGGCGGCAAGGTCGATAACGAGTCCGACCACCGCGCTCGCCTCGCTGGGAAGCCGGCGGATGCCGAGGCCGCGCACCTCGATCAGGCCGCGCAGCACCTGCGGCGCGCGCACCACCAGCCGTCCGTGCCGCGCTTCCACATGCACGCGGTCGTCGGAGACTAGACGCGCGAAACAGCCGGGCCGGTCGCGGGCGTTCTCGATCAGCGCCAGCGCCAGGCGCGACTTGCCGCTGCCGCCCGGCCCCCGGATCAGGAGCGCGCGTGCGCCGACCAGGACCGCGCAGGCATGGATGGAGGCAGGGGCGTCGGTCATCACATCGCGGGCAGGCGCACGACAAAGCGCGCGCCGAGCACGTTCGGCTCCGCGCCTTCGTGCGCGGCCACGCCCAGTCGGTTCTCGGCCCACAGCCGCCCGCCATGCGCGTCGACGATCTGCTTGGAGATCGACAGGCCGAGGCCGGAATTCTGCCCGAAGCCCTGATGCGGCCGGTCGGTATAGAAGCGCTCGAAAATCTTCTCGAATGCTTCCGGCCGGATGCCCGGTCCCTCGTCATCGACGATGATCTCGACCTCGTTTTTGAGCCGGCGCGCGGTGATGCTGACGGTGGCGCCGGGCGGCGAGAACGAGCGGGCATTCTGCACCAGATTGTCGACAACCTGCGCCAGTCGCGAATCGTGTCCGGGCACGACGAAGGCTTTCGCGCCGGCGTCCTCGAACGACAGCGCCACCCGCGTGCCGTCGTGCGGCACCTCGTTGGCGGCCTCGACCAGTGTGGTGAGCAGTTGCCTGAGATCGACCGCCTCGGCCTCCTGGCGCTGCAACTCGGCGTCCAGCCGGCTGGCGTCGGAAATGTCGGAGATCAGCCGATCGAGCCGCTGCACGTCGTGCTGGATGACCGCGAGCAGCCGCTCCTGGCTCTCCCTGGTCTTTACGAGCGGCAGGGTCTCGACCGCCGAACGCAGCGAGGTAAGCGGGTTTTTCAGCTCGTGCGCGACGTCGGCGGCGAAGCTCTCGATCCCCTCGATGCGGCTATAGAGCGCGTTGGTCATGTCGCGCAGCGCCCCGGACAGGTGGCCGATCTCGTCGCCGCGCCGGGTGAAATCGGGAATCTCCACGCGCGAGCGGATGCGCCGGCGCACGCGGTCGGCGCCGTCGGCGAGCCGCCGCACCGGCCCCGCGATCGTGCCGGCAAGCAGGATCGACAGCACGATCATGACCGCGGCCATGACGAGGAAGACCTTGAAGATGGCGAGCCGCTCGGCCTCCACCATCTGGTCGATGTCGGCGCCCTGCGTCGACAGCAGGAGCGCGCCGCGCACGGCGCGGAAACGCTGCACGGGGGTGGCGACCGACACGATCACCTCGCCGCGCGCATTGATGCGCACCACGCTCGCCTTCTGGCCGGCGAGCGCCTGGGCGACCTCCGGGTAGCCTTTGCCGTTGTCGGGGCCGAGCTCGATATAGAGCGGCAGGTCGCCGCGTCCGAGCCATTTGCGGATCGAGTTCCACTGCTTCTCGATGAAGCCGGGCTTCTCGGCATTGGGCGGCGGCAGATCGAAGCGCAGCACGTCGCCGCGGCCATAGAGGCTGCGGCTGTCGAGCACCAGCACGCCGTCGCGGTCATAGATGCGCGCGCGCGTATTGGTCGGCGAGATCAGCCGGCGCAGCACCGGCGCGACGCGCTCCGGATTGATCGGAAATTCAAACGCCGACAGGAAATCGTCGGGCGGGCCGTAGCTCTCCCCGGTCTGCAGCTCGAGCAGCTTCTCCGGATCGATGGTGATGCTGTCGGTCTCCACCGTGGCGGAAGCGGCAATCGCGCCGGCGATAATCTCCGCCTGCACGCCGAGGCTGCGCACGCGCGCCTCGATCAGGCCGGCGCGGAACTGCGAGAGATAGAGAATGCCGATGAACAGCGCGAGCAGGCCCGCCACGTTGAGCAGCACAATGCGCCGCGTGAGGCTGGAGAAGCTCTGCGCGACGATGAAGCGCCAGAAGCGGACCGGGCGGCTGGCGCGACGCGCGGGCGCCGCGGGCGGCGGCGTTTCGGCCGCGCTTTCGGCGGCCTGGTCGGTGAATGGATCGGTCCGGTCGAGCAAATGCTGGCGTCCGTCTCAGCTCGGGTCGTGCGCCCCCCGGGTCAGACCGGCGTCAGTCTAGCGCAAACCGGCGCGTGGCGGAATTTGCCGCCGGACCCGTTACGCAAGCACCCATCGTACACGGCGGAAACGCAAAGCCGGTTCCGCGCGCGGCTCAGCCTTCCTTGAAGCGGTAGCCGACGCCGTAGAGCGTTTCGATCATCTCGAAATCGTCGTCGGTCGCCTTGAACTTCTTGCGCAGGCGCTTGATGTGGCTGTCGATGGTGCGGTCGTCGACATAGACCTGATCGTCGTAGGCGGCGTCCATCAGCGCGTTGCGGCTCTTGACCACGCCGGGACGGGTGGCGAGCGCCTGCAGGATGAGGAATTCGGTGACGGTGAGCGTCACCGGCTCGCCCTTCCAGGTGCAGGTATGGCGCTCGGGATCCATGCGCAGCGAACCGCGCTCGAGCACCTTCGTCGAATCGATCTCCTTCGGCGCCGAGCCGTCCTTGGGGGCGCCGCGGCGCAGCACCGCCTTCACCCGCTCGACCAGCAGGCGCTGGGAGAAGGGTTTGCGGATGAAGTCGTCCGCGCCCATCTTCAGGCCGAACAACTCGTCGATCTCCTCGTCCTTGGAGGTGAGGAAGATCACCGGCATGTCGGTCTTCTGGCGCACGCGGCGCAGAAGCTCCATGCCGTCCATGCGCGGCATCTTGATGTCGAGGATGGCCAGATCCGGGGGCGAGGACTTGAAACCGTCGAGCGCGGAGGCGCCGTCGGTATAGGTCATGATCCGGTACCCCTCCGCTTCCAGCGCGATGGAAACGGAGGTGAGAATATTGCGGTCGTCGTCGACGAGAGCGATGGTTGGCATGAGCCTGTTCCGTGACGGTAAATTCGCCCCACGAGAGCCCCAAAAGCGGGGCTGAAATGTGACTGCCCCGCAACAAGTATGTGATTCTGGAACGATAACAAGCCTCTCGGCTCAATCGGACGGGCGGCGGCCCGCCCCCCGCAGCCCCGGAGACCGATTTCCATGAAGCCCGACAAAGCGTTCGAACCCCGCTCGGCGGTCAAGAAGCTGATGCGCGAGGCGCGCGCGGGCGCGCTCGCGACCCTGATGGCGGGGGACGGCGACCCCTATTGCTCGCTCGTCAACGTCGCCTCGGCCGCCGACGGCGCGCCGCTGCTGCTGCTCTCCGCGCTGGCGGTCCATACAAAGAACATCGTCGCCGACCCGCGGGTGTCGCTCATGCTCGACGAGCGGCGGGAAGGCGACCCGCTCGAGGGCGCGCGCGTGATGCTGATGGGGTGCGCCGCGGTCTCCGCCAACCCCGAGGACCGCCGCCGCTACCTCGCGCGCCAGCCGGAGGCCGAAATGTTCGCGGGCTTCAGCGACTTCGCGGTTTACCGGGTCGCGGTCGCGCGGGCGCACCTGGTCGCGGGCTTCGGCCGGATCGTCGACCTGAAGGCCGGCGACATCCTCACCGAGGTGGCGGACGCTGCCGCCCTGCTCGCAGCCGAGGCGGACGCGGTCGCGCACATGAACGCGGATCACGCCGATACGCTGCGTCTTTATGCGACCAGGCTGCTCGGCGCGCCGGACGGGGACTGGCGCTGCGCCGGCTGCGACCCGGAGGGGCTGGAATTGCAGCTCGGCCGCACCGCGTTCCGCCTGCCGTTTCCACAGCGGGTCACCGAGCCGGGGGCGCTGCGCCACATGCTCAAGACCCTGGCCGACCAGGCGCGGGCGGCATGACGCGGATCAAGCCTTGACGTCTTCCCAGCCGAGACTCTGGTGCCGAGACTTTGGTGGAATGCCGGCTCCCGTTACCGGACGTTGCGTCCGTGCGGCGGTCGCGGCGCCTTGAAAGCGAACGCTTTTCGCCCGTGGTGCGGTGCAAACGGCCAGCTCAAGAAACCAAATCCGGTCAAAATACTTGGCAGAGCGGCGGGCAGGCTCTATGAGGTCGCGCGCCCGTGGGCAGGGCGCTATACTTAACATCGGGCAGCACCGACATCGGTAGTCTGGTTTCCGGCTCGCCGCGGCCGGCGTGTTTCGGGGAGGATTTCGTGCAAGAGACGGGCGTACGCAATAAAGCCTTCGGGGCCGACAAATTCGGCCTGAAGAACCTCAAGGCGGTTCACTGGAATCTGACCGAAGCCCCCCTCTACGAGCATGCGATCGCGGCCGGCGAGGCCAAGATCGTGGCCGGCGGCGCGCTCTGCGCGGAGACCGGCCATCACACCGGACGCTCCCCCAAGGACAAGCACACCGTCGTCGACGCCCTGACCGAGCATTCGGTATGGTGGGGCGGCAACCGCAAGCTCTCGCAGGAGCATTTCGACAATCTCTATCAGGACTTCCTTGCGCATTGCGCGGGCAAGACGCTGTTCGCCCAGGACCTCTATGGTGGCGCCAACGCGACATACCGCATCCGCACGCGCGTCTATACCGAGCTTGCCTGGCACTCGCTGTTCATCCGCACGCTGCTCATCCGCCCGAACCAGTTCGAGCTTGAAAACTTCGCGCCGGAACTGACCATCATCGACCTGCCTTCGTTCCGCCCCGACGCCAAGCGCCATGGCGGCCGCGAAGGCTCCGACACGATGGTGGCGATCGATTTCACCCGCAAGATCGTGCTGATCTGCGGCTCCTCCTACGCCGGCGAGATGAAGAAGTCGGTGTTCACGACGCTCAATTTCTACCTGCCGGCGCAGGGGGTGATGCCGATGCACTGCTCGGCCAATGTCGGGCCGGACGGCGACAGTGCGCTGTTCTTCGGCCTGTCGGGCACCGGCAAGACCACACTGTCGGCCGATCCCAACCGTACCCTGATCGGCGACGACGAGACCGGCTGGGGACCGGACGGCATCTTCAATTTCGAGGGCGGCTGCTACGCCAAGTGCGTCAATCTCACCCACGAGAACGAGCCGCAGATCTGGGACGCCACCAACCGCTTCGGCGCGATCCTGGAAAACGTGGTGTTCGATCCGCTGACGCGCGCGCCCGACTACACCGACATCTCCAAGACCGAGAACACGCGTTCGGCCTATCCGCTGGAATCGATCCCGAATGCCTCGCGCACCGGCTGCGCCGGCCACCCGAAGAACGTCATCTTCCTCACCGCCGACGCCTACGGCGTCATGCCCCCGATCGCCAAGCTCACCCCCGCACAGGCGATGTACCACTTCCTGTCCGGCTACACCGCCAAGGTCGCCGGTACCGAGAAGGGCCTTGTCGGCGTGCAGCCGGAATTCTCCACCTGTTTCGGCGCGCCGTTCCTGCCGCGGCCGCCGGCCGAATACGGCAACCTGTTCCGCAAATACGTCGCCGAGCACAAGGTCGATTGCTGGCTGGTCAATTCCGGCTGGACCGGCGGCCAGTACGGCGAAGGCCGCCGCATGCCGATCAAGGCGACGCGCGCGCTGGTGACGGCCGCGCTCGACGGCTCGCTCAAGAACGCATCCTTCCGCACCGACCCCTATTTCGGATTCGCGGTGCCGACCTCAGTGCCGGGCGTCGAGCCGCACCTGCTCTATCCGATGAAGACCTGGAAGGACAAAGCCGCGTTCGACAAGATCGCCCGCAACCTCGTGAAGATGTTCCAGGACAACTTCGTCAAGTTTGAGAACGACGTCGATGCCGACGTGCGCGCGGCGGCCCCGGAGGTGCGGCTCGCGGCGGAGTGACGGCGAGAAGGAAGCCGGGATGACGGACAGAGGCGGCCGGGAGGCCGCCTTTTCCATTGCTGCATGGCGCTGGCGCGCGCTCACTCGTTGCGCGCGGTCTCGCGGCCCAGCCGGTTGAAGCGCGCCTTCTGCTCGCTGGAGAGCGCGGCATAGAAATCCTGCAGCGGCGGGAGCACGGTCTCCGCCGCGTCGAGCATCGCCGTCAGACGATTCTGCGTCGCCTCCAGCCGCGCCACCGGCGTCAGCGCGATCGTGTCCGGGCACGCCGATTGCAGTGTCTCGACCGCGATGCCGGTCGCATCGTGGAGCCTGTCGAACTTTTCGTGTTGCGCCGCGGTCGGCTTCAGGACTTCTTCGAGGCGGTTCATCGGCAGCGCGGTGAGGCCCTCCTTTTCGCCGCCGCAATTGGCCCGCAGCGGCATCGCCTTGTCTTCTTTCCGCGCGGATTGCGCCTCGTCGCGGCCGACCTTCGGACCGAGGGCGTTGAAGCGCGCCTTCTGTTCGTCGTCCAGCGCCTCGTAGAACTTCTCGAGCGGCGGCCTGACGATGCCGACCGCTTCCAGCGTGGCTTCGAGCCGGCTGATCATGCCTTGCAGCCGGCCCGGAGGCGTCAGCGCGAACTTGGGATCGCACGCCGTGCGGAAGGCGTCCGCGGCCTCCGCGGCGGCGTCCTTCAGCTCATCGAGCAGGGCCCGCTGCCCGTCGTGAAGATCGATCCGTTTCTCGATATCGGCGAATGGCCAGGCGGTCACGCCCTCGGCGGGCTCGCAAACCTGCTCGACCGCGCGCCGCACCTGGCGGCTCGGCTCGATCGCGCGCGCGGTGCCGGTGGTCGCGGGAGCCGGATAGGGACCGGCATAGATGTCTTCGTAGTAATCCGGCGGATAGGCGAAGAACACCGCGGTGAAGAAGTCGTCGTACGCGTACGCCCAGTAGCCTTCGTCGTAGGCGTAGGGCCAGAACGTGTAATAGAAGATGTCGGTATAGGCATAGGGCCAGAACACCGGGCCGACCCAGGCGACAAAGTGGGCGTGGTGTCCGTGCCGCCACGCGGTGCGGGCCGCGACAAGCCGCGAGGCCCGCCGCGCGTCACGGGCGCCGGGATCGTTGAACGGGGCGGCAAAGCGTCCCTGCCGGGCCTGCGTGCGATCGACCCTGCGCAAGTCCCTGCGCAAGTCGCGGCCGGCATCCGCGCGAGCCTGCCGGCGCTCGCGCAGACGTTGCTCGCGCTGCGCGGCGCGCTCCTTGCGGCGGAACTCGCGCTGCTCCACGCGGCGTTCGCGCCGGTCCTGCCGCGCCTGGTCGCGCTGGTTATCGTCGATCCGCGCGCGCGCCTTTTGCCTGTCCTCGCGCTGCGAGGCGCGCAGTTCGTTCAGCTCCTCGCGCTGCTTGGCGCGCAATTCGCGCCGCGCGGCGCGGCTGAGATTTCTGTCGCGCAATTCCTCTCGTTGCCTCGCCTGAAGCTCGCGGAGCTCCTTGCGCTGCTCGGCCCGCGTGGCGCGCCGCGTCGCGCGGTCGTCCGCCCCGCGCGCTCTTTCGACCGTGGGGGAGGCGTCGCGCCGCGTGCTCCGCTCGATGCGTTCCTGTCTTTGCTAGGCGCGCTGCTGAATGCGTTCGCGGCGTTCCAGCGCGCGCGCTGCCGGCGTCGGCCGCGATGGCGCATGTGCGGCGCGCGGGGGACGATTGACGCGAGGGCCTGCGGTGCGCGGGGCGGAAGGCGCGGCCCGGCGCGCGGCGGGGTGCGATGGCGCCGCTCGCGGTGCGGTGGCGCGTGGTGCGACGGCACGCGGCGCGGCGGCACGTGGTGCGGCAGGAGCCGCCCGCGGCGCCGGCGAGAGGGCCGGAGGAGCGGGTCGTGCCGCCGGGGCCGGTGCCGCCGCGGGAGGTGCCGCCGGTGCCTTGCGTTCGATGAGCTGGGCGGCCAGATGGGACGGGGCGACACTCATCAGAAGAATCGCGAAAGACGCCGCAATGGCAACGCGGAACAGCATGGCTACTTTCCCCGATACGTCGCCCTGCAAATCAAGCGCGCCGACGGAAAATGGTTCCATCCCGGTTTGACTTCGCCCGCCGCTTGCGGCTTCGTGCAGGCGAGGGGCGAATTTCTCCTGAGGGTGGGTGCTTTGCAGGTTCTCGTCGTCGGTGCGGGCGTCGTCGGTCTGGCCGTCGCGCGGGCGGCGGCCGTCGCCGGCCATGACGTGATCGCTGCCGAGGCGGCCGACGCCATCGGCACCGGCATTTCCTCGCGCAACAGCGAAGTCATCCATGCCGGGATGTATTACCCTTCCGGATCCTTGCGCGCGCGTCACTGCGTGCGCGGCAACCGCCTGCTGCACGCCTATTGCCAGAGCCGCGGCATCGCGCACCGCAAGTGCGGCAAGCTGATCGTCGCCACGAGTGCCGCCGAACAGGACAAGCTGGAAGCGATCCATCGCCAGGGTCTCGCTAACGGCGTTCCTGGCCTGCGGCTGATCGACGGCAAGACCGCGCGCGCGATGGAGCCGGAGCTTGACTGCATCGCGGCGCTGCATTCGCCGGAAACCGGAATCATCGACGGCCATTCCTTCATGCTCGCGCTGCAGGGCGATCTGGAGAGTCACGGCGGCGCCATCGCGTTCGAGACGCCGGTCGAGCGGATCGCGCGTGCCGGATCGGGGTGGCGGGTCGCGTTCGACGGCCGCGATGCCGGAACGCTCGAGGTCGATGCGGTGGTCAATTCCGCCGGCCTGCGCGCGCAGACGCTGGCGCGCCAGATCGAAGGCTATCCGGCGGAGCGCGTGCCGCGTCTCGTACTCGCGAAGGGCAATTACTTCAGCTACACCGGCCGCCCGGTCTTCACGCGCCTGATCTATCCGACGCCGGTCGACGGCGGGCTCGGCGTGCACGTGACGCTCGATCTCGCCGGACGCATGCGGTTCGGGCCCGACGTCGAATGGATCGAACGCGAGGATTACGAGGTCGATGCGCGCCGCGCCGACCAGTTCTATGCGCGCATCCGTACCTATTGGCCCGGACTGCGCGACGGCACGCTCGTCCCCGACTATTGCGGTGTGCGTCCCAAGCTGACCGGGCCGGGCGAGCCCGCCGCCGATTTCCTGGTCGAGGGGCCGTCGGCGCACGGCCTGCCGGGGCTGGTGAATCTCTTCGGCATCGAATCGCCCGGCCTCACCAGCGCGCTGTCGCTCGCCGACGATATCGTGGCCGGACTTGTGCGCTGAATTTGCACGCTGAGTTTCTCAGCGCTGTTGTATGCGGATCGACGACAGCTTGCGGTCGGCGGCGATCGCCGAAGGTTTGACCGGCGTGAATTTGGCGCTGCCGTGCCGCGCGCCGCGATAGGCCATCAGCCCCTTGCCGGTCGCGACCAGATCGCCCGGACGCAGCGTCGGATCGGCCGCCGCGTCGATCCGTTTGAGGCCGGGCGCGCCGGCATTGCAGGAGCAGCCGGCCACGAGCGTGTCGCGGTAGCGATAGGCGGCCGGCAGGTCGGCATAGCGTGCGCCGTCGCTCGCCACCGCATGGGCGATGCCGGCGCCGGTATAGACTTTGGTCGAGGCGGATGGACACAGCGACCGGCACAATTCGCCCGCGGTCGCGCCGTCGGTTCGCTGGACCGGAAAGAAGCCGCCGTCGCAGGTCCGCACGCAATAGGCCGAGACCGGGCCGCCGGCGGCTGTCGGATGGTCTTCTTCCGTTCCGTCCGGAATGCTGCCCGGATCGACATAGGCGCGCGCGGCCGGCGGCGTCAGGCGACGCAGCCCCCCGAACAGAAGGTCGAAAATGCCTTGCGCCGGCGCAATTCCCGGCGTACCCGCGAGCATGAGGCCGGTGAGGAGCAGCGATAGTCCGAAGCGATGTCCCGGCACGGCGACGAATCCCGCAGATTGGCGACGTCCATCAACGCGAACCGGCGCACAAAGGTTGCACCCGTTGGACGCGGCGGCCGGCGGGACGGTTCAAGGCTTCCCGGCTTCCCGCCCGTCTTTCCGCGCTGCGCCGGCCACTCGCCTTGTGCGAATGTCGGGACCCCGGTCGCCGCTTTCCGCTTGGCCAGCCGCAAGCGCCCACGCTAGAAGATTGCCCGGGGTTACCAAGCCGCGCGACAAAACAGCGGCGGTGCGACGGGTGCGCAACGGGGAAACGGGGCGATGGCTGAGCCGATATTGCTGCTTGGAATTCCGGTCGATTTTATTCTGTTCGGACTGACGCTGCTCGGCGTTGCGCTGTTTCATCATCACACGCTTACGGTCGCGCTCACCGGCCTTGTCGCGATCTCGCTCTACAAAATCATCTTCACCGGGTTCAAATTCGGCGCCGGTCTGACCGGATTCGCGCTGCACATGCAGCACGAATGGGTGATCCTGGCGAACCTGTTCCTGCTGCTGATGGGCTTCGCGCTGCTCTCGCGCCATTTCGAGAAAAGCGGCGCGCCCGAAAAGGTGCCGGCCTTCCTGCCCGACGACTGGAAGGGCGCGTTCGCGCTGCTCGTCATTATCGCGGTGATTTCCAGCTTCCTCGACAATATCGCCGCCGCCCTGATCGGCGGCACGATCGCCCGCCATGTGTTCCGCGGCAAGGTGCATATCGGCTATCTCGCCGCCATCGTCGCCGCCTCCAATGCCGGCGGCGCCGGCAGCGTCGTCGGCGACACGACGACGACGATGATGTGGATCGACGGCATCAGTCCGCTGAGCGTGCTGGAAGCCGCGCTCGCCGCCGTTGTCGCCGTCGTGGTGTTCGGCATTCCCGCCGCTTTCCAGCAGCACGCCTATTCGCCGATCGTGAAGAACCCGCCGCGCGGCCTGCATATCGATTACATGCGCCTCGGCATCGTGGCGGCGATCCTCGTCATCGCCATTCTCGCCAACGTGACGGCGAATATCCGTTTCCCGGTCCTGCTCGACCTCGTTCCGGTGATCGGGATCGCGGTCTGGGTCGTGATCCTCCTCACCGCTCCGTTGCGGCGGCCGGACTGGGAGGTGATGCCGGAGACGTTCCTCGGCACGCTGTTCCTGCTCGCGCTCGTGACCTGCGCCTCGATGATGCCGGTCGAGACGCTGCCGGCAGCCTCGTGGCAGACCGCGCTCGGGCTTGGTTTCGTCTCGTCGGTGTTCGACAATATCCCGCTCACCGCGCTGGCGCTCAAGCAGGGCGGCTATGACTGGGGCTTCCTCGCCTTCGCGGTCGGCTTCGGCGGATCGATGATCTGGTTCGGCTCGTCGGCCGGCGTCGCACTGTCGAACATGTATCCGGAGGCGAAATCGGTCGGTCTGTGGCTGCGCCACGGCTGGTATGTCGCGGTGGCCTATGTGATCGGCTTCTTCGTGATGCTGGCGGTGCTCGGCTGGCATCCGGACGAGGATCACAAGAAGCGCACGGACGTTCCGCAGCCGGTGACGGTCGCCGCGACGGTGGAGGCCGGCGCGATCAACCGTTGAGGAATTCCGCCGCGCGGAACAGCGCGCGGAATGCGAGCCCGGCCTGCGCGAAGGTGTCCGACGCGCCTTCCTCGCGGTCGACCATGGTGAAGACCATGACGATGTCGGCGCCGGCCTCGCGCACCGCCTCGGCCGCCTTGATGGCGGAGCCGCCGGTGGTGGTGACGTCTTCCACGATGACGACGCGCTTGCCTTTCAGGCTTTCGCCGGGCGCGAGCCCCTCGATGCTCAGGCGCGCGCCGTGCTCCTTCGGCTTCTTGCGCACGAAGAAGGCCTGGATCGGCGTGCCCTTCAGGTAGCTGAGCTGGGCGATGGCGCCGGCGATCGGCACCGCGCCCATTTCCAGCCCGCCGACATAATCGATGCGGTCCTTCGACAGCGCCTCAAGCGTCAGCTCGGCAAGCAGGGCGGCGCCTTCGGCGTCGAGCATGGTCGGCTTGAGGTTGAAATAGAAGTCGCTCTTGCGGCCCGACGCGAGCGTGACCTCGCCGCGCCCGAACGAGCGGGCGCGGATGATGGCGGCCAGACGAGCGCGCGCACGGCCGGGACTGACGGGATCTGCACGGGCCTCGGCGGCTGACATGGACAATCCTTTGCTGCCTTCACCTGTCTTTGCCTGCGCGACGGCGGCGATCGCGGAGCCTTAGCACCAAAAGCGATGGACGGCCATTTTGGCGCTGGCCAGGCGCGGGATTTTCCCCCAATCATCTGCGGTCGCGCGCATGCGCGGCGCCGGCATCGCGGATGCCGTCATTATGGAAACGGTCATGGCCGAACCCGTCTACGAACCTCTTGCCTTCGCGTGGCGCGAGCCTGCGGACATGCTGCGCCGCGCGCAGGACTTCCGCGCCTTGATGGCGCGCCGGCGCACGGTGCGCGACTTCGACAACCGCGCGGTGCCGCGCGAGATCATCGCCGAAGCCGTGCGCACGGCCGCGCTTGCGCCGTCGGGCGCCAACCAGCAGCCCTGGACCTTCGCCTGCGTGTCCGATCCGGCGGTGAAGGCGCGCATCCGCGTCGCCGCCGAGGAGGAAGAGAAGGCGTTCTATGCCGGGCGCGCCGGCGCGGAATGGCTCGACGCGCTGTCGCATCTGGGCACCGGCTGGCAGAAGCTGTTCCTCGAAACCGCGCCGTGGCTGATCGCGGTGTTCGGCCAGCGCCACGGCGTTGCCGCGGACGGGCGGCGCACCAAGCATTATTACGTGCCGGAATCGGTCGGCATCGCGACCGGCTTCCTGATCGCGGCTCTGCACAATGCCGGGCTCGCCACGCTCACGCACACGCCCTCGCCGATGGGGTTCCTCAACGAGATTTGCGGGCGGCCGGAGAGCGAGAAGGCCTATGTGCTGGTGGTCGCGGGCTTTCCCGCGCGCGACTGCAGGGTGCCGAAGATCGCCAAGAAGGCGCTGGACGACGTCAGCGTGTGGCTGTGAGTTTTCCGCGATGCGCTTGTCCTCATGCAAACGGGGACCTGGGCGCTGAATGCCTGCGTGCGCGTGCGGACCAACGCGTCAGCGCCGCGCTTCCAGCGCCATCTTGAGCGCAAAGCCCGCAAGCATCGTGCCCATCAGCCAGCGCTGCACCCGCATCCAGAACGGTTTTGCCGCGAGAAACGCGGCGATCGAGCCGGCGGCGATGGCGATCATGGCATTCACCGTCACGCTGACCGCGATCTGCGTGAAGCCGAGCGCGAGCGACTGGCCGAGCACGCTGCCCTGCGCCGGATCGATGAATTGCGGCAGCAGCGACAGATAGAGCATGGCGATTTTCGGATTGAGCAGGTTGGTGAGCAGGCCCATCGCGAACAATTTGCGCGGGCGGTCCGCCGGCAACCTCTGCACCTGGAACGGCGAGCGTCCGCCCGACCGCACCGCCTGCCACGCGAGCCAGAGCAGATAGGCGGCGCCGGCAAGGCGCAGTGCGTCGTAGGCATAAGGCACCGCGAAGACGAGCGCGGTGATGCCGAACGCCGCGCACAGCATGTAGACGACGAAGCCTGCCGCCACGCCGCCGAGCGAGATCAAGCCGGCGCCGCGGCCCTGGCCGATCGAGCGCGAGATCAGATAGACCATGTTCGGCCCGGGCGTGAGCACCATGCCGAGCGAAACGAGCGCGAAAGCGAGAAGGGCGGTGAAGGAGGGCATGGGTTGTTCGTTGTCTGAATTTCTCTAAGTCCGAACTTCTCTAACTTCCCCGCGAAGGCGGGGACGAACGGGCAAGGGCTGTCGAATTGCCGGCCCTAATGCGCCTCGTCCCAGTTGTCCGCGGCGCGCGCTTCCACCTGCAGCGGCACGTGCAACTGCACCGCCGGGTGGGGTGCGTCTTCCATCACGCGCCTGACGACCGGCAGCGTCTTCTCCACTTCCTTTTCCGGCACCTCGAAAATCAGTTCGTCGTGCACCTGCAACAGCATCTGCGCGGTGAGCTTCGCTTTCGAAAGCGCATCCTCCATGCGCACCATGGCGCGGCGGATGATGTCGGCGGCCGAGCCCTGCAGCCGCGCATTGATGGCGGCGCGCTCGTTGAAGGCGCGGATGGAGGGGTTGCTCGCCCTGATGTCGGGATAGTGGCACTTGCGACCGAACAGCGTGAGCACATAGCCATGCGCGCGGCAGAAATCGCGCGTCGCGTCCATGTAGTCGCGGATGCCGGGGAAGCGTTCGAAGTATTTCCTGATATAGGCGCCGGCCTCCTCGCGTTCGATGCCGAGCTGGTTGGCGAGGCCGAAGGCGGAGATGCCGTAGATGATGCCGAAATTGATCGCCTTGGCCCGGCGGCGCACTTCGCCCGGCATGTCCTTGACCGGCACGCCGAATATTTCCGATGCCGTCATGGCGTGAATGTCGACGCCGTCGTGGAACGCCTGGCGCAGCGCCGGCACGTCGGCGACCTCGGCAAGCAGCCGCAGCTCGATCTGCGAATAGTCGGCGGAGACGAGCTTGTGGCCGGGCGCGGCGATGAAGGCGCGGCGGATCTTGCGCCCCGCCTCGGTGCGCACCGGGATGTTCTGCAGGTTGGGCTCCGACGACGACAGCCGGCCGGTCGTGGTCGCGGCGAGCGCGTAGCAGGTGTGCACGCGGTGGGTGTCGGGATTGACGAAGGTCGGCAGCGCGTCGGTATAGGTCGAGCGCAGCTTGGCGACCTGGCGCCAGTCGAGAATGGTCTGCGGCAACTTGTGGCCGGCTTCCGCAAGATCCTCGAGCACGGAGGCCGAGGTCGACCAGGCGCCGGTCTTGGTCTTGGTGCCGCCGGGCAAGGCGAGCTTGCCGAACAGCACGTCGCCGAGCTGCTTGGGGCTGCCGGGATTGACCGGCTCGCCGGCGAGCTTCTGGATGTCCTGTTCCAGGCGGGCGGCTTCGGTCGCGAACTCGCCGGAGAGCCGCGCCAGCACCTGCCGGTCGATGGAGATGCCGCGGCCTTCCATGCGCGCCAGCACCGGCACCATCGGCCGCTCCAGCGTCTCGTACACATGGGTCATGTGCTCGGCGGCGAGCCGCGGCTTGAGCGCGAGCCACAGCCGCAGCGTGACGTCGGCATCCTCGGCGGCGTATTCGGCCGCCTTCCCGATCTCGACGCAGTCGAACGTCACCTGTGCCTTGCCGGAGCCGGCAACTTCGTTGAACGCGATCGGCTTGTGGCCGAGCCAGCGCTCCGACAATTCGTCCATGCCGTGGCCGTTGCGTCCGGCGTCGAGCACGTAGGAGATCAGCATCGTGTCGTCGTAGGGCGCAATCGCGATGCCGCGCCGCGCGAAAATCTGCCAGTCGAATTTCAAGTTCTGCCCGACCTTGAGGATGCCGGGGCCTTCCAGCACCGGTTTGATCGCGGCGAGCGCATCGCGTTCGAGGATCTGGTGTTCGTGCAGGCCGGAATCGAACAGCCCTTCGCCGCCGTTCTTGCGATGCGCGAGCGGCACGTAGCAGGCCTCGTTGGGCGCGACCGCGAGCGAGAACCCGCACAGCACCGCCTGCATCGGGTCGAGGCTATTGGTCTCGGTATCGATCGCGACCACGCCGGCCTCGAGCGCGCGCTGCATCCATGCCTTCAGGCGCGCGAGGTCGCGCACGATCTCATAGCGCGAACGATCGACCGGGATGGCGCGGATTCTCGCCGCGCGCTCGGCGGCGAGAGAGATGGGGGTGAAGGCGCCGGGGGGCACGGCACCGGTTCTCCCTCCCCCGCTTGCGGGGGAGGGTTGGGGTGGGGGCGATGCTTGCCCCCTCCCGGCCGCTGCGCGGCCGACCTCCCCCGCAAGCGGGGGAGGTGAAGAAGACTGGAGCGCGGCGCCAGCGTCCCCTTGCAGGGGAAGGATTGCGCCCGAAGCAAGCTTGCTGTCCGGCTCGATCTGCGCGGCGTCGATCTCGGCGACTTCCGCCACGCGGCGGGTGAGCGTGGTGAATTCCATCGCCTTGAGGAAGGCGATCAGCTTGCGGTAGTCGGGCTCGTGTACGAGCAGATCGTCGAGCGGCACCTCGAGATCGACGTTGCGGTCGAGCGTGACGAGCCTGTGGGAGATGCGCGCGCTGTCGGCATTATTGATGAGCGTCTGCCGGCGCTTCTCCTGCTTGATCTCGGAGGCGCGCGCGAGCAGCGTTTCGAGGTCGCCGTATTCGGAGATGAGCTGGGCCGCGGTCTTGACGCCGATGCCGGGCACGCCCGGCACGTTGTCGGTGGAATCGCCGATCAGCGCCTGCACCTCGACGACCTTCTCCGGCGGCACGCCGAACTTCTCGACCACCTCGGCCGGGCCGATCCTGCGGTCCTTCATCGTGTCGTACATGACGACGGTCGGGCCGACGAGCTGCATCAGGTCCTTGTCGGACGAGACGATGGTGGTGGTCGCCTTCGCTTCGCAGGCGATCCGCGCATAGGTCGCGATCAGGTCGTCGGCCTCGTAGCCGAGCTGTTCGAGGCAGGGAATGTCGAAGGCGCGCACCGCTTCGCGGATCAGCGCGAATTGCGGGATGAGGTCGGCCGGCGCTTCCGGCCGGTGCGCCTTGTAGTCGGCATAGAGATCGTTGCGGAACGTCTTCTCGGACTTGTCGAAGATGACGGCGAGATGGGTCGGCCGCTCCTCGGGCTTCATTTCGCGCAGAAGCTTCCAGAGCATGTTGCAGAAGCCGAGCACGGCGTTGATCTGCAGCCCGTCGGACTTGCGGTTGAGCGGCGGCAGCGCGTGGTAGGCGCGGAAGATGTAGGAGGAGCCGTCGACGAGGAAGACGTGGTCGCCTTTCTTCAGCGCGCGCGTGGCGACGCCTCCGGCGGCGATGGCGGGCGCGCCGGCGCCCTTGATGGCGGCTTTTCCGGCTTTTGCAGCTGTTGCTTTGGTGGATTTTGCTGGCATGGCGCCGAATGTGGGCTGTGACGGCCGCCTTGGCAACGGACACATGGCCGGCAGGAATGCCGATGCACCGGAAATCGCATGCGGCGGCGGCCGGCGCGCCGGCCTCGCCAGTTCCGGCTGTGTCTGCTAAGAGGCCACGCCGGCGCGGCCGCGCGCCCGAACCATCGCGAACGATCGTCCCATGCGCATTGCCATGATCGGCTCCGGATATGTGGGGCTCGTCTCCGGAGCCTGTTTTGCCGATTTCGGCCACCATGTGGTCTGCGTCGATACCGACCGCAACAAGATCGAAAGCCTCCGACGCGGCGAAATGCCGATCTACGAGCCTGGCCTCGGCGAGCTTGTGACGCGCAATGTTGCGCAGGAGCGGCTGTCGTTCTCAACCGACCTGAAATCTGCCGTCAACGGCGCCGACGCCGTGTTCGTCGCGGTCGGCACCCCCTCGCGCCGCGGCGACGGCCATGCCGACCTCACTTACGTCCATGCCGCGGCGCGCGACATCGCGGCGGCGCTGAGCGGCTTCACCGTGATCGTGACCAAATCCACCGTCCCGGTCGGCACCGGCGACGAGGTCGAGCGCATCGTGCGCGAGGCGCGGCCGGATGCGGATTTCGCGGTCGTCTCCAATCCGGAATTCCTGCGCGAGGGCGCGGCGATCCGCGACTTCAAGCATCCCGACCGCATCGTGGTCGGCACCGACGACGCGCGCGCGCGCGCGGTGATGGAGGAAATCTACCGTCCGCTCTACCTGAATGCGGCGCCGGTCATGGTCACCGGGCGGCGCACGGCGGAGCTGATCAAGTACGCCGCCAACGCGTTCCTCGCCACCAAGATCACCTTCATCAACGAGATCGCCGAGCTTGCCGAGAAGGTCGGCGCCGACGTGCAGGACGTCGCGCGCGGCATCGGGCTCGACAACCGCATCGGCACCAAGTTCCTGCATGCCGGGCCCGGCTATGGCGGCTCGTGCTTTCCCAAGGACACGCTGGCGCTGATCAAGACCGGGCAGGATTTCGAGGCGCCGCTGCGCATCGTGGAGACGGTCGCCGCCGTCAACGACCAGCGCAAGCGCGCGATGGCGCGCAAGGTGGCGGCCGCGCTCGGCGGGCAGATGCGCGGGGCGACGGTCGCCGTGCTCGGGCTCACCTTCAAGCCCAACACCGACGACATGCGCGACGCGCCTTCGATCCCGCTGATCACCGCGCTGCAGGACATGGGCGCGCGCGTGCGCGCCTTCGATCCGGTCGGCATGGCGCAGGCCAAGCCGCTGCTGCGCGCGGTGACCTATTGCGAGGACGCCTATGCCTGCGCCGAGAAGGCCGACGCGCTCGTGATCGTCACCGAATGGGAGCAGTTCCGCGCGCTCGATTTCCGCCGGCTCGGCGACATCATGGCGAGGAAGATCGTGGTCGACCTGCGCAACATCTATCGCGCCGACGAGATGGCGCGGCACGGATTCAGATATGTCAGCGTGGGGCGGGGGATATCCTCTGCTGGGTCCGATTGAGCTGTCGTCCCGGATGCGATGCAGCGTGAGCGCGTCGGCGCGAACGGTGCACCGCTGATCCGGGACCGTCAGATCCATCGAGCGATCCCGGTTCTGCAGCGCATCGCTTCGTTTCGCTTCGTGCTGCGCCCGGGATGACGGCGGGAAAAGCCAGGCATGGTTGCCATCAACTCACCCCTCCCCATCGACGACGCGCTGCCGCGGCTCACTGCGGCGCTCGCTGCGCATAACGCCGCCGTCCTCGTCGCTCCGCCCGGCGCCGGCAAGACCACGCGCGTGCCGCTCGTGCTGGCGCAGGAGCCCTGGGCGCGGGAGCGCCGCATCATCGTGCTCGAGCCGCGCCGGCTTGCCGCGCGCGCGGCGGCCGAGCGCATGGCCGCGATGCTCGGCGAGAAGCTCGGCGCCACGGTCGGCCTGCGCGTGCGGTTCGGCTCGAAAGTCTCGCGCGTGACGCGCATCGAGGTCGTCACTGAGGGCATCTTCACGCGGCTCGTGCTCGACGATCCGGAGCTTGCGGGCGTCGCCGCGATCTTGTTCGACGAATTCCACGAACGCTCGCTCGACGCCGATCTCGGGCTCGCGCTTGCGCTCGACGTGCAGCGCGGCCTGCGTGAGGACCTGAAAATCCTCGTCATGTCGGCGACGCTCGACGGCGCGCGCGTGGCGAGGCTCATCGGCGATGCGCCGGTCGTCGAGAGCGAAGGGCGCGCCTTCCCGGTCGAGACGCGTCATCTCGGGCGCGATCCGCGCGCGCCGGTGGAGCGTCAGGTCGCCGACGCCGTCCTGCGCGCGTTGCGCGCCGATCCGGGCTCGGTGCTCGCCTTCCTGCCCGGCGCGGGCGAAATCCGCCGCGCCGAGCAATTGCTGCGCGAGCGCGTCGACGATCCAGCGGTTGACATCGTCGCGCTCTATGGCGCGCTCGAGGCCGGCGTGCAGGACCGCGCGATCGCGCCGGCGCCGCCCGGCCGCCGCAAGGTGGTGCTCGCGACCTCGATCGCGGAGACCTCGATCACCATCGACGGCGTGCGCATCGTGGTCGATTCCGGGCTTGCGCGCGTGCCGCGTTACGAGCCCGATGTCGGCGTCACGCGGCTCGAAACGGTGCGCGTCTCGCGCGCCGCCGCCGACCAGCGGCGCGGCCGCGCCGGACGCACCGAGCCCGGCGTCTGCTACCGGCTGTGGGACGAGCCGGAGACCGCGAGCCTCGAGCCGTTCGCGCGGCCGGAAATCCTGGCCGCCGACCTGTCGTCCTTCGCGCTCGATCTCGCGCAATGGGGCGTCGCCGATCCCGTGACGCTGTCGTTCCTCGATCCGCCGCCGGCGGCCGCCTTCACCGAAGCGTGCGCGCTGCTGCGCGAGCTTGATGCGCTCGATGCCGACGGGCGCATCACGCAGGAGGGCCGGCAACTGCGCGCGCTGCCGCTGCCGCCGCGGCTTGCGCGCATGCTGGTCGATGCTGGCCGGGCAGGCGCGGGCGAGAAGGCCGCGTTCATCGCCGCGATCCTTAGCGAACGTGGGCTCGGCGGCAACGATCCCGATCTTGCGCACAGGCTCGACCAGTTCGCGCGCGACCGCGCGCGCCGCGCGGAGGAGGCGCGCCGCATGGCGGCAAGGTGGGCGGACCAGGCGCCCGGCACTCACTCTCCACTCACGCGCGACGCGCGTGACGGGGAGGGTCGGCGAGTGGGAGGCAAACCGGATTCACCAAAAGACCCCCCCATCCCCAGCCCCTCCCCGCCGCTCGCCGCGTTCGTGGGGGGAGGGGAGTTGTCGCCCGGTGTGATCCTCTCGCTCGCCTATCCGGATCGCGTTGCGAAAAACCGCGGCGGCGGAAACGGACAATTCCTGCTCGCCAACGGGCGTGGCGCGGCGGTGGATGCCGCATCCTCGCTTGCGCGCGAGCCTTTCATCGTGGTCGCCGAATTGACCGGTGCCGCCGCGCAGGGCCGCATCCTGCTGGCCGCGCCCATTACGATGGCGGAGATCGAGGCGCGCTTCGGCGAACGCATCGCAAGCCGCGCCGATGTCGTGTTCGATGCGGCAAGCGCAAGCCTGCGCGGCCGCAAGGGCCGGCGGCTCGGTGCGCTGACATTCTCCGAGCAGGCGGTGCCGGTGACGCCCGATGCCGGGACGGCGCGCATCCTGTGCCAGGGCCTTGTGCGGCTCGGCCTCGACCGCCTGCCGTGGAGCAGGGCGCTGCGGCAATGGCGCGACCGCGAGATGTTCCTGCGCCGCGCCGAAGGCGAGGAATGGCCCGATCTGTCCGACGCGGCGCTCGCCGCAACGGCGGACGAATGGCTGACGCCGCTGCTCCACGACAAGACCGCGCTCGCCGATCTGTCAGGCGAGGAGTTCGGCGAAGCGGTGACCGCGCTGTTGCCGTGGAACCTGCGCCGCCGGCTCGACGCCGAGGCGCCGACCCATTTCGAGGCACCGACCGGCACGCGCGTAGCCATAGACTACGAGGCGGAGGCCGGTCCCACGATCGCGATCCGCGTGCAGGAATTGTTCGGCCTCGACCGGCATCCGGCGATCGCCGGCGGGCGGGTGCCGCTCGTGGTCGAATTGCTGTCGCCCGCGCAGCGGCCGGTGCAGGTGACGCGCGATCTGCCGGGCTTCTGGCGCGGCTCCTACCAGGCGGTGAAAACCGAGCTGAAAGGCCGCTACCCGCGCCACCCCTGGCCGGACGATCCGGTCGCCGCCGCGCCGACCCGCCGCGCCAAGCCGCGCGGGCAATAGCTTTGGCGCTTTCGCCGCAGGTGCGCCGCTCCATTTTTTCGCTTCGCCTGCCGGCGCGGGGCGGACTATACACGGGGCGGGAAGCGGGGGCTTTCAGCATGGCGTTCGGGCGTGTCGCCGCAGTCGTTTTGCGGCCGTTTGCGTTGTTGGGCGAGGGTCTGGCGAAGGCGCCGTGGATCGGCTGGGCCGCCTGGATCGTGTTCTGCATCTCGATCCTGGTGCAGACCGGGCCGCGCCGCTTCGGCTCCACCTTCGGCGTCTATCTCGACTTCGCCAGCCGCTACTGGTCGATGCAGCCGCTCTATGACGCGACCACGCTCGACGGTTTCAATTACTGGCCGGCCTCGCTGCTGCTCTATGTCCCCGTGCTGAAGCTCGATCCGACGCTCGCTGGCATGATCGTGATCGCGATCTTCGGCGCGCTCTTCACCTATGCCTGCTACCGGATCGTGGACGCGGTGATGCCGCAGGACGCGCGGCCGATCAGCGCGTTCGACGTCACCGGCCTCTTGCTGCTGATCAACATCCCGGCGGCCTGGTTCAATTTCAAATACATCCAGGCGCAGACGCCGATGACGGCCGCCATGCTGCTCGGCGCCACCGCCATGATCGGCCGGCGCTTTCGGCCGGCGGCGCTCTGGATATTCTTCGCCGCGGTCGCAAAGCCGCTCGCCGTTGTCATGCTTCTCCTGTGCGCGGCGCTGCAGCCGCGCATGCGCTGGTGGCTCGCCGGCGGACTGGTCTTCGGTCTGCTGCTGCCGTTCGTCTTCGTCGATCCGGCCTATCTCTCCGACCAATATAAGGTGTGGGTCGCCAAGCTGACCCACATGGCGAATGTCTGGCCGAACAACTGGCCGTTCCAGGCCGATTTCCAGACCATGCTCGATTCCGCCGGCATCGTGGTGGCGCCGCAGGTGGCGACCGGCGTCCGCGTGGTCGCAGCCCTCGGCACGCTCGCGCTCGCCTCGCGCCTGACCGGCACCGGAAACCGGCTGGTCTTTCCGCTCGGCGTGCTGCTGCTCAGCGGCTGCTACATCACGCTGTTCGGCCCGCGCAACGAGTTCACCTCGTTCCTGGTCGTCACCCCGACCATGACGCTGCTGGCGCTGCTGCTGTTCGGGCGCAACCTCGCGGACCCACGCGGCTGGGGCCTGATTTTCGCGGTCATGATCCTCGGCTTCGCCTGGGAATTCCACTATGGGCGCTGGGTCAAGCCGCTCGTCATCACGCTGACCTATGTGTGGATGGTCTGGCTGACGCTCGACGTGCGCCGCTGGATCGAGATCGTCGGCGGCGACGGTCCTGCGCCGGGCGGCGGCAGGCCCGGTCGCTAAAATTTTAGCGACTGCGTTGGCGGCGCGTTCACCGCACGCGCCAAATCGGCCGGTCTCGCAGGGGCCGTTAATCCGGCCTTTCCGGGCGCCATGATGAAGTGCGGCCGGATCGTCAGGATTGTCCGATGCGGTATTTCGTCATTTTTGCAGCGCTCGCGCTGGCGGTGGCCGGCCTTCTGACGCGGATCGCCGATCGCGCGGTGCGCACGCCGGCCCCGCAGACAGCCGCCGTCGCGGTGGTGGAGCCCGCCCGCACGACGCCGTCGGCCGGTTCGCGCTCGATCACCATCCCGCGCGATGCGCGCGGGCATTTCCAGGTCGACGCCCGCGTCGACGGCCGCCGTCTCGGCTTCATGGTCGATACCGGCGCGTCCACGATCGCGCTCACCGCCAGCAACGCCAAGCGGCTCGGTATCCACCCCTCGCCGGGCGATTTCAGCGTGAACGTGCGTACCGCCAACGGCACCGTGCGGGCGGCGCCGGCCACGCTCAACATGGTCGAGGTCGGCGGTCTCGTGGTGCGCGACGTGCGCGCGCTCGTGGTGCCGGACAATGCCCTGAGCGATAACCTGCTCGGCATGTCGTTCCTGGCGAAGCTGCGCCGCTTCGAATACGCCAACGGCAAGCTCGTCCTCGAGCAATAGCCCCGATTTCTCCACGATCCCGATCTAGACGGCGCGTCGCCGTCCGCAGCCGTTTGCGGGCGCAACGCTTTAGGCTATTGCTGAGTCGCTCCCCCTGCCGGATTCCCGAGGCCCTCGATGTTTCCCCGCCCCAAGCCCGTGCTTGTTCCCAACACCTACGAATACGAATCCGGCCCGATGGTGAAGCCGACCGGCTTTCGCGAGTACGACGCGCGCTGGCTGCTCGGCAAGGAAATCAACCTGATGGGCCTGCAGGCGCTCGGGCTCGGGCTCGGCACGCTGATCCACGAGATGGGCGTGCGGCCGGAGATCGTCACCGGGCACGACTTCCGCGGCTATTCGGCGTCGGTGAAGATGGCGCTGGTGTCGGGTCTGCTCGCCGCCGGCTGCAAGGTGCACGATATCGGCCTTGCGCTGTCGCCGATGGCCTATTTCGCGCAGTTCGCGCTCGACGTGCCGTGCGTGGCGATGGTCACCGCCTCCCACAACGACAATGGCTGGACCGGCGTGAAGATGGGCGCCAACCGGCCGCTTACCTTCGGGCCCGACGAGATGACGCGGCTCAAGGAGATCGTGCTCGATGCCGCGTTCGCCCTGCGCGGCGGCGGCGCCTATGCGTTCGTGGAGAATTTCCCGCAGCGCTATATCGCCGACCTGACCAACCGTCCGAAGCTCAAGCGCCGGCTCAAGGTGCTGGCGGCGTGCGGCAACGGCACCGCCGGCGCGTTCGCCCCGCGCGTCCTGGAAGCGATCGGCTGCGAGGTGGTGCCGCTCGATTGCGATCTCGACCACACCTTCCCGAAATACAATCCCAATCCCGAAGACATGAAGATGCTGCACGCCATGCGCGACGCGGTGCTGGCGTCCGGCGCCGACGTCGGCTTCGGCTTCGACGGCGACGGCGACCGCTGCGGCGTGGTCGACAACGAGGGTGAGGAAATCTTCGCCGACAAGGTCGGCGTGATGCTGGCGCGCGACATGTCGGCGCTGCATCCGGGCGCGACCTTCGTCGTCGACGTCAAGTCGACCGGCCTGTTCGCGACCGATCCGGTGCTGCGGAAGAACGGCGCCAGGGCCGATTACTGGAAGACCGGCCATTCTTACATGAAGCGGCGGGTGAACGAGACCGGCGCACTGGTCGGCTTCGAGAAGTCGGGCCACTTCTTCTTCAACAAGCCGTTCGGCCGCGGCTATGACGACGGGCTCGTCTCGGCGATCGCCGTCTGCGACATGCTGGAGCGCAATCCCGGCCGGAGCATGAGCGATCTGAAGAACGCGCTGCCGAAGACCTGGTCGTCGCCGACCATGTCGCCGCACTGCGACGACGAGAAGAAGTACGGCATCGTCGATCAGGTGACCCGCCACTTCGAGGCGGCGAAGCAGAAGGGCGAACCGGTCGCCGGCCAGAAGATCCGCGATCTCGTCACGGTGAACGGCGTGCGGGTGACGGTCGAGGACGGCTCCTGGGGGCTGGTGCGCGCCTCCTCCAACAAGCCCGAACTCGTCGTCGTGGTCGAGAGCCCGCAATCGGAAGCGCGTATGCGCGATATGTTCAAGGCGGTGGATGCGGTGCTGCGCACGCATCCGGAGGTCGGCGAATACAACCAGACGATCTGATGCGGGGCTTGCTTGAGGTTGCCCTCCGTCATGCCCGGCTTTATGCCGGGCATCCCGATCAGGGATTCGCCGTGCTCGCTCAAGCGGGATGGCCGGGACAGGCCCGGCCATGACGATTCAATGTAAAATTATTCCGCTGCAGGTTTCGCCCGTTCGCTTCAGACGACGCCGAGCGCGCGCATCGCCTCGGCCACGCGGATGAAGCCCGCGATATTGGCACCCAGAACGTAATTGCCGGGAGCGCCGTATTCGTCCGCGGTCTGCGCGCAGCGGTCATGGATTCCGTGCATGATCGTGGCGAGCCGTTCCTCGGTCTCCTCGAAGCTCCAGGAATCGCGCGAGGCGTTCTGCTGCATTTCCAGCGCGCTGGTCGCGACCCCACCGGCATTGGTGGCCTTGCCGGGACCGAACAAGACGTTGCCCTCGATGAACAGGCGCACCGCCTCCGGCGTGCAGGGCATGTTCGCGCCCTCGCCGACGGCGCGCACGCCGTTTCTGACGAGGGTACGTGCGTCCTGCCCGGTCAGTTCGTTCTGCGTCGCCGACGGCATGGCGATGTCCGCCGGCACCTCCCAGACCCGGCCGTCGGGAACATAGACCGCGCCCGCGCCGCGGGCCTTGGCGTAATCGGCGACGCGGCCGCGGCGGCGCTCCTTGATCTCCTTGAGCAGCGCCAGATCGATGCCCTTCTCCTCGACGACATAGCCGTTGGAGTCGGAGCAGGCGACGACCCGCCCGCCGAGCTGCTGCACCTTCTCGATCGTGTAGATCGCCACGTTGCCGGCGCCGGACACCACGACCTTGCGGCCGTCGAAGCTCTCGCCGCGCTGCTGCAGCATGCGTTCGACGAAATAGACCGCGCCGTAGCCGGTCGCCTCCGTGCGCACGCGCGAGCCGCCCCAGGTCAGGCCCTTGCCGGTGAGCACGCCGGATTCGTAGCGGTTGGTGATGCGCTTGTACTGGCCGAACATGTAGCCGATCTCGCGCTGGCCGACGCCGATGTCGCCGGCGGGCACGTCGGTATATTCGCCCAGGTGCCGGCCGAGCTCCGTCATCAGCGACTGGCAGAAGCGCATGACCTCCGCATCCGAGCGCCCCTTGGGATCGAAGTCGGAGCCGCCCTTGCCGCCGCCGATCGGCATGCCGGTCAGCGCGTTCTTGAAGGTCTGCTCGAAGCCGAGAAACTTGATGGTGCCGAGATAGACGCTGGGATGGAAACGCAGGCCGCCTTTGTAGGGGCCGAGCGCCGAATTGAACTGGACGCGGAAGCCGCGGTTGATCTGGACCCTGCCCCTGTCGTCCACCCAGGGGACGCGGAAGATGATCTGCCGCTCCGGCTCGCAGATACGCTCGATCAGCGCGCCTTCAGCATAATGCGGGTGCTTGGCGACGACGGCGCCCAGACTGTCGAGCACCTCGCGTACGGCCTGGTGGAATTCGTCCTCCCCCGGATTGCGGCGAAGGACATCAGCGAAAATCGGCTCAAGCTTCTCATCCAGCACAATTCAACCCCGTCGTTTTGAGGTCGGATAAAGGCCGGACGACCAATTTTCAAGCAGAATGCCCAATTGGCAGGCATGCCGGATCGGGATAGCTAGTGTGCCGCTTCCCGGAAGCTCGCACGGTAGGCATGCGCCGGATAGACGCCGAGAATCTTCATCTCGCGCGAGAAGAATTCCAGTTCCTTGAGCGCGAGCGCGACATTCTCGTCCTCGGGATGGCCCTCGATGTCGGAATAGAACATCGTGGCGAAGAAATTGCCCTCGATCATGTAACTTTCGAGCTTGGTCATGTTCACGCCGTTGGTGGCGAACCCGCCGAGCGCCTTGTAGAGCGCGGCCGGGATGTTGCGTACCCGGAACACGAACGTGGTGACCACGGGGCCGTTGCCGCTGTCGACCCATTTCGCCTCGCGCGCCAGAACGATGAAGCGCGTGGTGTTGTGCGACTCGTCCTCGATGTTCTCGGCGAGGATGTCGAGGCCGTAGATTTCGGCGGCGAGCCGCGTTGCGATCGCGGCGCGCGATCTGTCGCCGACCTGCGCCACCTCGCGCGCGGAGCCGGCGGTGTCGGCGGCGACGACGGCCCTGACCTTGAGCTTGCGGATGATGTTGCGGCACTGGCCGAGCGCATGGACGTGGCTCTCGACGGTGCGGATGTCGGCGAGCGTCGTGCCCTTCGGCGCCAGCAATTGATGGCGCACCGGGAGAAACCATTCGGCGACGATGTGCAGGTCCGAATGCGGCATCAGGTGATGGATGTCGGCCACGCGCCCGGCGATCGAGTTCTCGATCGGGATCATGCCGAGCGCCGCCTCGCCCCCGGAGACGGCGGCGAAGGCGTCCTCGAAGGTCGGGCAGGCGACCGGCTCATAGTCGGGATAGGCCTCGCGGCAGGCGATGTGCGAGTTCGCCCCGGGCTCGCCTTGAAACACGATTTTCGGCCTTGCGCTCATGCGGTTCCGTTACGCGCTCCGGTGCGATGTCGTCAATGTCAAAGGCGTTAACGATGTCCGCCAGGCGCGAGCGCCCGGCGCGCCGCCTCCAGGTCCTCGGGCGTATCGACGCCGAGCGGCACGCTGTCGACGATCGCAACGTCGATCCGCATCCCGGCCTCGATCGCGCGCAACTGTTCGAGCTTCTCGCGCTTCTCGAGCGTCGACGGCGGCAGCGCGACGAAACGTTCGAGTGCGGCGCGCCGGTAGGCATAGAGGCCGATGTGATGATAGAGCGGGCCTTCGCCGGCGGGGGCGGTCGCGCGCGTAAAATAGAGCGCGCGCAGCCGGCGGGGGGCGAGCGGCGAGCCCACGACCTTGACGACATTGGGATTGGTGCGCTCGTCCGCCCTGACGATTTCGGCGGCGAGCGTGCCGATCGCGGTCGCGGGCTCGTCGAGCAGGTCCACCGCCGCCTTGATGTCGGCCGGATTGAGGGTCGGTAGGTCGCCCTGCACATTGACCACGATGTCGGTTGTCCCGTGCGGGTCGAGCGCCTGCAGCGCCTCGAAGATGCGGTCCGATCCGGAGGCATGGTCGGGCCGGGTCATGACCGCATGCCCGCCGGCGCGGTCGACCGCCGATGCAATCTCGGCGCTGTCGGTGGCAACCACCACGCGACCGAGACCGGCCTCCTGCGCGCGCCGCAGCACATGGACGATCATCGGCTGACCTGCGATGTCGGCAAGCGGCTTGCCCGGCAGCCGGGTGGCCTGCAGGCGGGCCGGAATCAGGATCAGAATATCGCGATCAGCCATGGTGCGCGCGCCGTTGCCGCAGGGCTGCGGCCACCCCGGGAAATGAGCGGATTCTGCCGGGACCGGCCGCTTATACGGGTTGCAAGAGCGGACGCAAACCGGCTAACTGTGGCCCGCGCGGGGCCGTCCCGCCTTCCTTCTTCAGAGCCGGCAGCGATGGATTCTTTCGAACTCAACAAGATCTTGGGTGCCCTGCTCGGGACCTGCCTCGTTCTTCTGTCTCTCAATATTGCGACCGGTGCGATCTTCGCGCCGGCCAAGCCGGCCAAGCCCGGCTACGAGATCGCGGTTCCGGACGAGCCGTCCGCGAGCGCGCCGGCTGGCGGCGCTGCCGAACCCGAGAAGCCGATCGCCGAGCTGCTCGCCAGTTCCGATCCCAAGCGCGGCGAGACCGCGGCCAAGAAGTGCGTTGCCTGCCATACCTTCGAGAAGGGCGGCCCCAACCGCGTCGGCCCCAATCTCTATGGCGTCGTCAACCGCGCCAAGGGCTCCACGGGCTTCAACTATTCCGCCGCGCTCAAGGGCAAGGGCGGCGAATGGACCTACGAAGACCTCAACAAGTTCATCACCAGCCCGAAGGGTTTCGTGCCCGGCACGAACATGCAGTTCGCCGGCATCAGCCGCGCCGGCGAGCGCGCCGACCTGATCAATTATCTGCACACGCTCTCCGACAGCCCGGCGCCGCTGCCCAAGGCCGCGGCGGAAGCCCCCAAATAAGGGCGACAAGCGCCTAAGGGCGACAAGCGGCATGGCGGCGTCGCGGCCGCCGGAACGGATGCAAGACAACGCGGCCGGGCACAAATGCCCGGCCGTTTCGTTTGAAGGAGGGACCCTGCGGCAATTGGCGGGATAAGTTTTGCGTGATCCGGCAGGCGAGAGTGGCGCCCTATCCAAAAACCGACATAATCGCCGAAAAATTTGGCCGCTGCCGGGCGGCGATCTGGAGCGGACCGTGAAACTGACGCGACGTTCGATTCTGCGAGGCAGTGCCGCGGCGCTGACGGCTCCGGTCCTGACAGGCATCCCCCCGCTTGCGACGCCCGCCGGCGCGCAGGGCCAGAGCGCGGTCGCGGGCCAGCGCACGACCACGGCCCCTGTCTGGCGGCACGGCCTGTCGCTGTTCGACGAGATAAAGTATCCGGCCGGCTTCAAGCATTTCGAATACGTCAATCCGAACGCACCCAAGGGCGGCATCGCGCGCCAGATCGCGTTCGGCACGTTCGACAATCTCAACGTCGCGCTGGTGGTGAAGGGCTCCGTCGCCGCGGGCCTCAACCTCGTCTACGATACGCTGATGACCGGCGCGATGGACGAGGTCGCGACCGAATACGGCCGCCTCGCCGAAGCGGTCAGCCATCCGGACGATTTCTCCTCGGTCACCTATCGCCTGCGCGCGAACGCCAGGTGGCACGACGGCAAGCCGATCACGCCCGAGGACGTGATCTTCTCGCTCAAGGTGTTCCAGGACAAGACGATCAGCCCGCGCATGGCCGCCTATTACAGCCACGTCGTGGGTGCGCAGAAGACCGGCGCGCACGAAGTCACGTTCACCTTCGACAAGGGCGGTAACCGCGAACTGCCGCAGATCGTCGGCCAGCTCACCATCCTGCCGAAACACTGGTGGGAAGGCAGCGATGCCAGCGGCCGCAAGCGCGACGTCTCGGCGACCACGCTCGAGATACCGCTCGGCTCCGGCCCCTATCGCCTGAAGGAGTTCGCCGCCGGCCGCACCCTCGTCTACGAGCGCGTTCCCGATTACTGGGGCGCGGCGCTCCCGGTGAATGTCGGCCAGAACAATTTCCAGGAAATCCGCTACGAATATTATCGCGAGACCACGGTGGCGCTCGAAGCCTTCAAGGCCGACCGCGTGGACTGGCGCAGCGAGAACAGCGCGAAGAACTGGGCGACGGCCTACGATTTTCCTGCCGTCAAGGACGGTCGCGTCATCCTCGAGGAATTCGAAATCCGCAGCTCCGGCGTGATGCAGGCCTTCGCCTTCAACATCCGGCGCGACAAGTTCAAGGACCCGCGCGTGCGGCGCGCGTTCAACTTCGCCTTCGACTTCGAGGAAATGAACAAGCAGCTCTTTTACGGGCAATACACCCGCATCAAGAGCTATTTCGAGGGGACCGAGCTTGCGTGCAAGGGCGTGCCGCAGGGCGAGGAGCTTGCGATCCTGGAAACGGTGCGCGGCAAGGTGCCGCCCGAAGTGTTCACCGCGCCCTATTCCAATCCCGTCGGCGGCAGTACCGAGGCGGTGCGCGCCAACCTGCGCGAAGGCATCCGGCTGCTCAAGGACGCGGGCTACGATTTCCGCGACCGCAGGCTGGTCCATCTCCAGAGCGGCGAACCGCTCACGGTCGAGCTTCTCGCCTCCGATCCGAACGGCGAGCGCTTCAACCTGTTCTACAAGCCTTCGCTCGAACGGCTGGGCATCGGCGTGACCGTGCGCACGGTCGACGACGTGCAGTACGAGAACCGTCTGCGGCAATGGGATTACGACGTCATCACGACATCGTGGCGCCAGTCACTGTCGCCGGGCAACGAGCAGCGCAGCTATTGGGGCTCGCAGGCGGCCGACCAGCCGGGCTCGCTCAATCTCGTCGGCATCAAGGATGCCGCCATCGACGCGCTGATCGACCGCGTCATCTTCGCCACCAACCGCAGCGAGCTGGTGGCGGCGACCAGGGCGCTCGACCGCGTGCTGCTGTGGAACCATTTCGTCGTGCCGCAATGGACCTACGGCAAGATCAGGACCGCGCGCTGGGACCGCTTCAGCCGTCCCGATCCGCTGCCGAAATACGGCTTCTCCGGATTTCCGACGGTGTGGTGGTGGGACGCGAACAAGGCGGCGAAGACGGGATCGCGCTCTTGATCCGCGCCTCGCGCCGTTGCGTGCTGAGATTCGCCGCGGGCGCCGCCGCCGGCGCGGTGGCCGGGCGGCCAGGCTTCATGACGCCCGCGTTCGCGCAGGGCGCCGAGCGGCACGGCATCTCGGCGTTCGGCGAGCTGAAATATCCGGCGGACTTCCGGCACTTCGACTATGTCGCGGCCGAGGCGCCCAAGGGCGGCCTGTTCTCGCAGATCGGATCGACGTTCCAGTTCAATCAGAATCCGACCACCTTCAATTCGCTCAACAGCTTCATCTTCAAGGGCGTCGCCGCGCTCGGCATGGAGATGACCTTCGCCACGCTGATGACGCGCGCCTTCGACGAGCGCGACGCCATGTACGGGCAGGCGGCGCGCGCGGTGCGCATCTCCGACGACGGGCTGGTCTACCGGTTCGTCCTGCGGCCGGGCACGCTCTTCCACGACGGCAGCGAACTGACCGCGCACGACGTCGCCTTCTCGCTCAATATCCTGAAAGAGAAGGGGCATCCGCAGATCCGCCAGTATCTGCGGCAGATGGTGGCGGCGGAAGCCGCCGACGAACGGACGGCGACGGTGCGCTTCGAGCCCGGCCGCGCGCGCGACGTGCCGCTGTTCGCCGCCGGCCTGCCGATCTTCTCGCGCGTCTATTACGACAAGCAGCCGTTCGACGAATCCACGCTCGACATCCCGCTCGGCTCCGGGCCCTACAAGGTCGCGCGCTTCGAGGCCAACCGTTTCATCGAATACGAGCGCGTCAGGGACTGGTGGGGCGCGAACCTGCCGACCTCGCGCGGGCGGTTCAATTTCGACCGCGTCCGCTACGAATTTTTCCGCGACCGCAATGTCGGCTTCGAAGGCTTCAAGGCGAAGACCTATCTGTTCCGCGAGGAATTCACCTCCGCCACCTGGGCGACGCGCTACGATTTCCCCGCCTTCACCGACGGCCGCGTCAAGCGCGAGGTGCTGCCTGACGAGAATCCGTCCGGCGCGCAGGGCTGGTTCATCAATACCCGCCGCGAGAAATTCAAGGACCCGCGCTTCCGCGAAGCGCTGATCTGCGCGTTCGATTTCGAATGGACCAACAAGTCCATCATGTACAGCTCCTACGAGCGCACGCACTCGGTGTTCCAGAATTCCGACCTGATGGCGAACGGCAAGCCGGGCCCCGACGAACGCGCGCTGCTCGAGCCGTATCGCGGCAAGGTGTCCGACGAGGTGTTCGGCGAGCCGTTCGTGCCGCCGGTGAGCGACGGCTCCGGCCGCGACCGCGCGCTGCTGCGCCGCGCCGTCGGCCTGATCCGGCAGGCGGGCTATACGCTCAGGGACGGCAAGCTCTTCACCCCGCAGGGCGAGCGCGTCGCGATCGAGTTCTTTCTCGAAGAGCCGACCTTCCAGCCGCATCACCAGCTCTACATCAAGAACCTGATCGATCTCGGCATCGACGCCACCCTGCGCTTCATCGACGCGGCGCAGGCGCAGGCGCGCGTGAACGATTTCGATTTCGATCTCGTGGTCAAACGCTACGGCTTCTCCACGACGCCGGGCGATTCGCTGCGCGCCTATTTCTCCTCGCAGGGGGCGGCGCTCAAGGGCTCGCACAATCTCGCCGGCATCGCCGATCCGGTGGTCGACGCTCTGATCGAGACCATTGCCGCGGCGCCCGACCGGGGAGCGCTCGTCACTGCCTGCCGCGCGCTCGACCGCGTGCTGCGCGCCGGCCGCTACTGGGTGCCGCATTGGTACAAGCCGTCGCACTGGATCGCGTATTGGGATACGTTCGCCCGGCCGCCGGAGAAACCGCGCTATGCGCGCGGGATTCCCGATACCTGGTGGTATGATGCCGACAAGGCGGCGCAGCTGGAACGGAGAGGCTAACGTGGCAGTTCGCTGCTATGGTGTTGCGACCTGTGAAGGCCGGTTATGATTTTCCGCTCGTCCCCGCGAAGGCGGGACCCGGACCCGCCGGGCATCAAGCGCGTCAGATCGATTGGATTAAATCCTAGGAAATGAGCGCCTATATCATCCGACGCCTGCTGTTCATGATCCCGACCCTGTTCGGCATCATGCTGGTCTCGTTCGTGGTCGTGCAGTTCGCGCCCGGCGGGCCGATCGAGCGCGTGATCGCGCAATTGTCGGGCTCCGACACCGGGGCGACCTCGCGCATTTCGGGATCGCCGGGCGGCGATTTCGGTGCGCGCGGGGGCGCGCAGGGCGGCAGCGCGGTCGACGCGGTAACTTCGAAATACCGCGGCGCGCAGGGGCTCGATCCGGAATTCATCAAGAGCCTGGAGAAACAGTTCGGCTTCGACCGGCCCGCGCACGAGCGCTTCTTCCTGATGCTGTGGAACTATCTGCGCTTCGATTTCGGCAAGAGCTATTTCCGCGACGTCGGCGTGATCGAGCTGATCAAGGAGAAGCTGCCGGTTTCGATGTCGCTCGGCATCTGGATGATGCTGTTGACCTACCTGATCTCGATTCCGCTCGGGATCCGCAAGGCGGTGCTCGACGGCTCGCGCTTCGACGTCTGGACGTCGGGCGTCATCATCATCGGCTATGCGATCCCCGGGTTCCTGTTCGCCATCCTCCTGATCATCCTGTTCGCGGGCGGCTCGTTCTTCGACCTGTTTCCGCTGCGCGGGCTCACCTCCGACAATTTCGCGCAATTGTCGTGGTGGCAGAAGATCATCGATTATTTCTGGCACCTGACGCTGCCGATCGTCTCGATGATGCTCGGCGCGTTCGCCACGATGACGCTCCTGACGAAGAACTCCTTCCTCGACGAAATCCGCAAGCAATATGTGCTGACCGCGAAAGCCAAGGGTTGTGCGTCCGGGCAGGTGCTCTACGGCCACATCTTCCGCAACGCCATGCTGATCGTGGTCGCCGGCTTCCCCGGCGCCTTCGTGCATGCCTTCTTCTCCGGTTCGCTGCTGATCGAGACGATCTTCTCGCTCGACGGCCTCGGCCTGCTCGGCTTCGAGAGCGTGCTCAACCGCGACTATCCGGTGGTGTTCGCGACGCTCTATATCTTCGCGCTGCTCGGTCTCGTGGTGAACCTGATCTCCGACCTGACCTACACCTGGATCGATCCGCGCATCGATTTCGAGACGCGGGAGGTGTGAGGTGGACGCGCGGTCCGAACATGCCAACACGATGCCGGCCGCAGCCTCGCGCGCGCGCTTCGCGCTCTCCCCGATCAACCGGCGGCGCTGGCAGAATTTCAAGGCCAACCGGCGCGGCTACTGGTCGCTGTGGATCTTCACGATCCTGTTCGTCGTGTCGCTGTTCGCCGAGTTCATCGCCAACGACAAGCCGTTCGTGATCAGGATGGACGGCCGGCTGTATTTTCCGGCGGTCGTCACCTATTCGGAGACGGCGTTCGGCGGCGAGTTCGAGACCGCGGCCGATTATCGCGATCCCTTCCTGCAGAAGCTGATCGCCGAGAAGGGCGGCACCATCGTGTGGCCGTTGATCCGCTATTCCTACAACACGCACAATCTCGACCTGCCGACGCCGGCGCCCTCGCCGCCGACCTGGATGCTGACCGAAGAGCAGTGCAAGCCGGTGGTGGAGCGCAAGGGGCTCAGGAGCTGCGGCGATCTCGAATACAACTGGCTCGGCACCGACGACCAGGGCCGCGATCTCGTGGCGCGCCTGATCTACGGCTTCCGCATCTCCGTGCTGTTCGGGCTGACCCTGACGATCATTTCCTCGATGGTCGGCATTACCGCCGGCGCCGTGCAGGGCTTTTCCGGCGGCTGGACCGACCTCATCTTTCAGCGCGTGATCGAAATCTGGACATCGGTGCCTTCGCTCTACCTGCTCCTGATCATTTTATCGGTACTGGTGCCGGGCTTCTTCGTGCTGCTGGGGATCATGCTGCTGTTCTCGTGGGTGTCGCTGGTCGGACTCGTGCGTGCGGAATTCCTGCGCGGGCGCAATTTCGAATACATCCAGGCCGCGCGCGCGCTCGGGGTGTCGACTGCGGTGATCATGTTCCGCCACCTCCTGCCGAACGCGATGGTGGCGACGCTGACCTTCCTGCCCTTCATCCTGTCGTCGTCGGTGATGACGCTCACCGCGCTCGACTTTCTCGGCTTCGGCCTGCCGCCCGGCTCGCCCTCGCTCGGCGAATTGCTGGCGCAGGGCAAGGCCAACGTCCAGGCGCCGTGGCTCGGCCTGTCCGGCTTCTTCAGCATCGCGATCATGCTCTCGCTGCTCATCTTCATCGGCGAGGCGGTGCGCGACGCCTTCGATCCCAGAAAGACGTTCGCATGAGCGACGACCTGCTGCTGCGCGTGAAGGACCTGTCCGTCGCCTTCCGGCAGGCCGGCGTCGAGACGCTGGCGGTCGACCGGATCTCGTTCGACGTGCCGAAGGGCAGGACCGTGGCGCTGGTCGGCGAATCGGGATCGGGAAAGTCGGTCACCGCGCTCTCGGTGCTCAAGCTGCTGCCCTATCCGCAGGCGCGCCATCCCTCGGGCACGATCCATTTCAACGGCCGCGATCTCCTGTCCATGCGCGAGCGCGACATCCGCGCGATCCGCGGCAACGACATCACCATCATCTTCCAGGAGCCGATGACCTCGCTCAATCCGCTGCACACGATCGAGCAGCAGATCGGCGAAATCCTCGAACTGCATCGCGGCCTGCGCGGGGAGAAGGCGCGCGCGCGCATCGTCGAACTGCTCGACCAGGTCGGCATTCCCGATCCGGCTTCGCGGCTTGCGAGCTATCCGCATCAATTGTCGGGCGGCCAGCGCCAGCGCGTGATGATCGCCATGGCGCTCGCCAACGAGCCCGATCTTCTGATCGCCGACGAGCCGACGACCGCCCTCGACGTCACCGTGCAGGCGCAGATCCTCAAGCTGCTGAAGGAGCTGCAGACGCGCCTCGGCATGGCGATGCTGTTCATCACGCACGATCTCGGCATCGTGCGCAAGATCGCCGACCATGTCTGCGTCATGAACAACGGCAAGATCGTCGAGCAGGGCGCGGTCGAGCGCGTATTCGGCGCCCCCGAGCATTCCTATACGCGCGCTCTGCTCGCGGCCGAGCCGAAGCCCGATCCCGCGCCGCTGCAGCCGCAGGCCCCGCTCGTGCTCGAGGCCGACGATCTGCGCGTCTGGTTTCCGGTCCGGCGCGGCGTGCTGCGCAAGACCGTCGGCCATATCAAGGCGGTGGACGGGGTGAGCATCGCGGTCCGCCAGGGCGAGACGCTCGGCATCGTCGGCGAATCCGGCTCGGGCAAGACCACGCTCGGCCTTGCGATCCTGCGGCTGATCTCGTCGCAGGGGCCGATCGTGTTCATGGGCCAGCCGCTGCAGGGTCTGTCGTTCAAGGAGATGCGGCCGTTCCGCCGCGGCATGCAGATCGTGTTTCAGGACCCCTATGGCTCGCTCTCGCCGCGCATGTCGGTCGCCGACGTGATCGAGGAAGGACTTTGGGTGCATCAGCCGCATCTGTCGCCGCAGGAGCGCGAGCGGCGCGTGATCCAGGCGCTCAACGATGTCGGCCTCGATCCGCTCACCCGCTTCCGCTATCCGCACGAATTTTCCGGCGGGCAGAGGCAGCGGATCGCGGTGGCGCGCGCGATCGTGCTGGAGCCGGATTTCGTCGTGCTCGACGAGCCCACGAGCGCGCTCGACATGATCATCCAGTCGCAGATCGTCGATCTCCTTCGCGATCTTCAGAAGCGCAAGAACCTCACCTACCTGTTTATCTCGCACGACCTTCGGGTGGTCGCAGCGCTCGCCAGCCGCCTGATCGTCATGCGCAACGGCAAGGTGGTGGAGGAGGGGCCGGCCGGCGACCTGTTCCGCGCGCCGCAGACCGACTATACCCGCGCGCTGTTCGCCGCCGCCTTCAACCTCGAAGCCGCCGCGACCGGCATCGTGGCGCAATGAGCGCTACCCGGCCGTGACGCGCGCGTCCGCCGCAATGCAGGCCGACGCCATTCTGCTTGCGGCCGAGGGCGAGCAGGCCGAGCTCTATGCAAGGCTCCTGCGCGCGCGCTTCGGCGCGCAGCGCGTGCGCGTCTGGCCGCAGCAAGGCGAACCGCTGTCGGAGATCGGCTATGCCTGCGTATGGAAGGCGCCGCACGGCCTGCCGGCGCGCTGCCCCAACCTGAAGGCGATCTTCAATCTCGGCGCCGGCGCCGACCACCTGCTCGCCGATCCGGTGCTGCCGGACGTGCCGGTCGTGCGCGCGGTGCATCGCGATCTGAGCATGCGTGTGAGCGAGTATGTCGTGCTGCATGTGCTGATGGTCCATCGCCGCCAGCGTCTCTACGATGCCCAGCAGCGCGAAGGTGTCTGGCAGGTGCACGCGCAGCCGGGCGCGAACGAGATGACGGTCGGCATCATGGGGCTCGGCCATATCGGCCAGCACGCGGCCGGCCTGCTGCGCGCGCTCGGCTTCAATGTCGTCGGCTGGAGCCGCACGCAAAAAAGCGTTCCCGGTGTCGAGACCTTTCATGGTGATGCCGGGCTCGACGCCTTTCTCGCGCGCACCGAAATCCTCGTCTGCCTGTTGCCGGCGACGCCGCAGACGGAAGGGTTGCTGAACCTCGCCTTGCTGCGCAAGCTCAGGCGCGATGGGGCGGCGGGCGGCGCGTTCCTGATCAATGCCGGGCGCGGCCGCGTGCAGGTCGATGCCGATATCGTGGCGGCGCTCGAGGAGGGCGCGCTCGCGGGCGCGGCGCTCGACGTGTTTCCGGTCGAACCGCTGCCGGCGGACAGCCCACTCTGGCGGCATCCGCGCGTCACCGTGACGCCGCACAATGCCGGCGACATCGCGCCGGAAATTCTCGTCGAGGAGATCGCCCGCCAGATCGCGCGCTGCGAACGCGGCCTGCCGCTCGAAAACACCATCGACCGCACGCGGGGATATTGATGGGCGTTCTGGCCGCTGGTGCGTTTCTGTCCGCTCACATCAAAGTGATTCCTTTCCGCCGCGCGGCTCGCCCATGAAAGCATCATGCCGAATTTTCTCACGCTTCTGAAATCCGCCGCCTGCCTTCTCGTCGCCGCCGTGCTGCTCACCGCGCCGCTGCATGCGCAGCAGGCGCAGTTTCCGATCACGGGCGACGACGGGCGCCCGATCGCCAATCACGCGCTCTCGCGCGAGCAGGCGCTCGTGGCCGAGCGGCTGCCGGGCGCGGTCGTCGTTGCCAATCCGAAGGGCGACGTGACGCTCGTCGAGTTCTACGATCTGAATTGTCCCTATTGCCGGCGCGCGTCGGCCGATCTCGACGCCATGATCAAGGCCGACAGGCGGCTGCGGCTCGTGCTCGTGCCCTATCCGGTGCTCGGCATCGCCTCGGTGCTGGCCGGCCGCGTCGAGCTTGCGGTCGCGCGCACGCTGCCGCCGGAGACCTTCTACCGCTTCCACCGCGAAATCTATGCCGGCCGCGGCGTCATCGACGGTGCGCGCGCGATCGCGACCGTGCGCACGCTCGGCCTCGACGAGGACAAGCTGCTCATGGTCGCCGACAGCGACGAACTGACCGAGATCATGAAGACGCATGCGCGCACCGGCGGCGCGCTCGGGCTGCGCGCGACGCCAGGTTATGTCATCGCCGGCGTCGCGATCGTCGGCCATCCCGGCCGCAAGGCGCTGGAGCAGGTCGTGGCCTCGGTGCGCCGCTGCGGCAAGGTGGTGTGTTGAACGCCGCAGCGCGGTTACAATTGTCTACCCTTAGTCCCGTGCCCGACCTCGCCAGAGCGCGAGTAAATACCAGCGAGAATGCCGACCCTGCCTTGGGCCGGCGTCGTTACCTCGTTCGTGGTAACGCATACCTTCATTCAATATGGCCGGCCCGGCAGCGTATTTCGGGAAATCTTTGGGGGTTTTTCGAATCCATCCGCGTTGTTCGTAGCGGTGACAGAATTTTGTCCAGCGCCCGTCCGCAAAACCGTCGTGGTATGTCAACTTCCCCCAAACATAAATGAACCTTGTATCGCTGTTTAAAAAGCTCTTGATCTCCGGATCACTGAATTTGACGCGACAATCTTGTTTCATTTCCGATCCGGGCGGGATGTTCCCTGGCTCGGAGAAATCTCCATCGTTCCCGTCGCTGGGCACAAAATTCCGATCATCGCTCATTTCCATTTTGATGAACCAACGGACGTCGGTAGCCGGAAGATGACCGACATTTTCGAATCCTACATGACCAATCGCTAATCTGTCGGATCTGAATGAGGTTACGCCATGAGGGACTGCGCTTATATATGCGCGCTGAAGAATTTTGGTTTGCTTTGATTGCTGCTTGCTCAGGCAAAAAAGAAAGACGGTAAATAACGCGATGAAGAAGGTGGCTATGGCTGTTATCGCGCCATTGTAATATTGAATACAGTTTAGAATATTTAGGATCGAATCCATGAGCGGATCAGCAGGGGAATTCTCGCCAACAGATGAATTCTTACATATAAAATAATCCAAGAACAGTCGCCGTGTCACATCAGCCTGCAAGGCATCGGCTGAGCGTAAGGATTGGTATCACGGAAAGATCGAAGGCAACCTTTATAGAATTACGGCTCAAATCCGCCGTATATCGGTGACCGCCGAACCCGTGGCGGCGATGCGTGCGACCGCCTGCGCCAGTGGCTCGACCGCGACCGCCATATGGAACGCGTTGGCGTGCACGATGTGCGTCGCATCGAGCATCATCGCGACATGGCCCTTCCAGAACACGAGGTCGCCGCGCCGGACATTGGTGAGTGCGCTGCCGGCATCGACCGGCGCGCCGAGATTGCGCTCCTGCATGTCGCTGTCGCGCAGGCACGCGATGCCGCAGGCCTGCATCGCAACCTGCACGAGGCCGGAACAGTCGATGCCGAGGCTGGTCTTGCCGCCCCACAGATACGGCGTGCCGACAAAGCGCTCGGCGATCGCGGCCGGATCGCGCGCGTGTTCGCCGGCCGGCGCGAGATGCATCGCCGGCACGAATCCGCCGGAGGCGAGGCGAGCGAGCGGCCCGCTCGCCTCGCGTACCGTGACGCGCGCGCCCATCGGCAGGCTTGAAAGCGGCGGCAGCTTGATGTCGGGCCCGGGAAACACCAGCGTGCGCAGCGCGCTTACGGTATGCGTCGGCTCGCCGGCCGGCGCCGCGAGCGCGTTGGCGGAGAGATAGCCGACATAGCCGTCGCCCTGGAGCTGGACCCAGCACCAGCCTTCGTCCATCGTCTCGTAGACGGCGACGCGTTCACCATACAGCGCCTCGGTCTCGAGCGGCGCGTCCGGCACGGGCGCGCGCCGCAGCGGCGTCTCCGCCTCGATCACTGCGCGCAATTGCGGTTCGACAAAGCGTGTCGCCTCGACCCGGCCGCGCAGATGGGCGGCAGCGAGGTCCGGCCGCGCCGGCGTCAATCGCGGATCGCTTTCGCCGGTCATGCGGGGTAGCGAGCTTTCAGCAGCGCATAGAGCGCGCGCGCGGCCTGGCATTCGCCGCCTTCCGGGCGCGCGGGCTTGGCTGCGGGCGTCCAGGCATAGATGTCGAAATGCGCGAACGCCTTCGCCTTCTCCACGAAGCGCTTGAGGAAGAGCGCGCAGACGATCGAGCCGGCGAAGCTGCCGCTCGCCACGTTGCCGAGGTCGGCGACTTTCGAATCGAGCAGCGTGTCGTAGGGCCGGTAGAGCGGCATCCGCCAGAGCGGATCGCGCTCGGCCGCCGCACACGCTGCGATATCGGCCGCGAGCGCCTCGTCGTCGGTATAGAAGGGCGGCAGTTCCGGCCCGAGCGCCACGCGCGCGGCGCCCGTCAGCGTGCCCATGTCGATGAGCAGATCGGGCGCGTCCTCGTCGGCGAGCGCAAGCGCGTCGGCGAGCACGAGGCGGCCCTCGGCATCGGTGTTGCCGATCTCCACCGTGAGCCCCTTGCGCGAGGGATAGACGTCGAGCGGGCGGAAGGCCGAGCCCGACACCGCATTCTCCACCGCCGGGATGATCACTCGCAGCGCCACCGGCAGGCGCGCATCCATGATCATGTGCGCGAGGGCGAGCACGGTGGCCGCGCCACCCATGTCCTTCTTCATGATCAGCATCGCGCTTTCGGGCTTGAGGTCGAGCCCGCCGGTGTCGAAGCACACGCCCTTGCCGACCAGCGTCACTTTCGGATTCTTCGGATCGCCCCAGCGCAGGTCGATCAGCCGCGGCGCGCGGCTCGACGCGCGGCCGACGGCATGGATGAGCGGAAAATTCTCCTTCAGGAGATCGTCGCCGACGACCGCTCGCACCTGCGCGCCATGCCGTCCGGCGAGCGTGCGCGCGGCCTGTTCCAACTCGTCCGGTCCCATGTCGTTGGCGGGCGTGTTGATGAGATCGCGCGCGAGCACGACGGCCTCGGCGATGCGCGACAGCTCGCCGGCATCGACGCCGGGGGGCACGACGAGGCGCACGCCGCGCTCCTCGCCTTTGCGGTAGCGCGCGAAGCGATAGGCGCCGAGCGCGATCGCAAGCGCGGCGAGCCGCCTGTCGTGCGGATCGTTGGCGAAGCGGTAAAGGCCCGGCGGCAACAGGCCGGCGAGCGATCCCGGCAGGAACGGATCGCGCGGCGCGTCCTCGTTCTCGATGCCGAACAGGATGGCGGCGAGCGCGCCGTCGGCGGTCGGCAGCACGAGATGGCGGCCGGGTCTGGCTTCGAAGCCCGCGGCCGCCGCGAAGGCGCGCGCGGGCGGATCGAGATCGTTCTGCATGGCCGGCCAGGTTGCGGCGCTGACGAAACGGATCGGGATGGCGCGCTCGGCGCCCTCGGCAACGAAAATCGGATGCATGACGTCCCCTGGAACACGACCCGGCCGGATCGGAGCGGATCATGCTCCCGATTCAATTATTTGTCGCGCGGGCGCAAGCCGGGCCGACGGTCCGTTGCCGCAGTGCAGGCGCCCCGCGAGGCGGATTAACCACTCGTTAGGGTTAACATTCTATTGATCGGACCCCATGGCCGGCCGTCCCGGCCGGCCGGGCCGGGTCCGATCCATGCCGATCCATGCGACACGCTTCAAGCTCCTGACGTCGGCGGCGCTCGCGGGCGCCCTGGCGCTGGCCGGCTGCACCACGACCGGCACCACCGGATCGATCGGAGCCGGCGCACCGCAGACCGAGAGCGACTGGCGGCGCGAAGCCGACATCTGGGGCCCGCGCTACAACAAGAATCCGGCCGACGCCGACGCCGCCTACCGCTATGCGCGCGCCTTGCGCGCCAACGGCCAGCGCGCGCAGGCGGCCGCCGTGCTCGAACAGGCGACGATCAGCAATCCGCGCAACACGCTGCTGCTCGGCGCCTATGGCCGCGCGCTCGCCGATATCGGCAATTACAAGCAGGCGCTGGAAGTGCTGCGCCGCGCGCATACGCCCGACCAGCCCAACTGGCGCATCCTCTCCGCGCAGGGCGCGGTACTCGACCAGATGGGCCGCCACGAGGAGGCGCGCCGCCATTATGCGACCGCGCTCAAGATCATGCCGGACGAGCCGTCGGTGCTGTCCAATCTGGGACTGTCGTACGCGCTGTCGAAGAACCTGCCCAAAGCCGAAGAGACGCTGCGGCTGGCGAGCGAGCAGAAGGGCGCGGAACCGCGCGTGCGGCAGAATCTCGCGCTCGTGATCGGGTTGCAGGGCCGCTTCGCCGAGGCCGAGCAGATCGCGCGCGGCGACCTCTCTCCGGAAGAGGCGACCGCCAACGTCGCCTACCTGCGCCAGATGATCGAGCAGGAGCGCGGCCGCAAGAAGGGGCGCGGCGCGCCGAGCCCGCTCAAGGACGCGGCGAACTCCTGACCGGCGACTTCCGGCTCAGTGCTGCAGCGCCATCACGCGAATGGCGGCCGGGCCGAGAATGACCACGAACAGCACCGGCAGGAAGAACAGGATCATCGGCACGGTGAGCTTGGGCGGCAGGGCGGCCGCCTTCTTCTCGGCCTCGGCCATGCGCATGTCGCGGTTTTCCTGCGCCAGCACCCGCAGCGTCTGCGCGAGCGGCGTGCCGTAGCGTTCGGCCTGCTGCAGCGCCACGCATACCGAGCGCACGCCTTCGAGGTCGGTGCGCCTGGCGAGATTGTCGTAGGCCTGCCGGCGGTCCTGCAGATAGGACAGTTCGGCGGTGGTCAGCGTCAGTTCCTCGGCCAGCGGGATCGATTGCGAGCCGATCTCCTCGCTCACCTTCCTGAACGCGGCCTCGATCGACATGCCGGATTCGACGCAGATCAGCAAAAGGTCGAGCGCGTCCGGGAAGGCGCGCCGGATGGAAATCTGGCGCTTGGTGATCATGTTCTTGAGGAACAGATAGGGAAGCTGCATGCCCAGATAGGCGCCGAAAATGCAGAACCCGACCTTGATCATCGGCGGCTGGTCGATTTCGAGAATGACGAAGACATAGACCGAGGTGAGCACCAGCATGATCGCCGGCGTCACCATGCGGAAGAACAGGTAGGCGATATAGGGCGCCTCGCCGCGATAGCCGGCCTGCACCAGCTTGGCGCGCGCCTCCTCCTGGCCGACCCATTTGCGCAGGTTAAAGCGCTCGACCGCATGCTGCATGTATTGCTTGGGCGACTGGCGCAGCGACACCTTCTCGCCGCGCGCCAGCCGTTCGCGCTCGCGCTGGCGGATTTTCTCGCGCTCGAGTGCGACCGACTTCATGCGCTTGGGCAGCGCGTTGCTGGCCAGAAGCGGCATCGCGATGGTGAGCACGGTGGCGCCGGCGGCGACGGCGGCCAGCAGCATGGTCATGAACCGCGCATCGTGCATCTTGCTGATGATGAACTCGAACATGGCTGCGGCTCAGAAATCGAAATTGATCATTTTCTTCATGACGAGGCAGCCCAGGAACATCCAGGTCGCGCAGGCCGCGAGCATCATCTGCCCCATCGGATGCGTCCACAGAAGCTGGATGTAGTCCGGGCTCGTGATCCAGACGAGGAACATCACCGCCAGCGGCAGCATGCCGATAATGACGGCGGAGGCTTTCGCCTCCATCGACATGGCCTGGATCTTCGCCTTCATGCGCTTGCGGTCGCGCAGCACCTTGGACAGGTTGCCGAGCGCCTCGGAGAGGTTGCCGCCGGCTTTCTGCTGGATCGCGATCACGATGCCGAAGAAATTGGCCTCCGGCACCGGCATGCGCTCGTGCAGCTTGGCGCAGGCCTCACCGAGCGGCATGCCGATGGTCTGCGTCTCGATGATGGCGCGGAATTCGCTCTTGAGCGGCTCCTGGCCTTCGCTCGCGATCATCTTCAGGCTGTCGAGCAGCGGCAGGCCGGCCTTGATGCCGCGCACGATGACGTCCACGGCATCCGGGAAATTGTGCAGGAAACGCGCTTCGCGGCGCTTCTTGAGGAAGGACAGCATCCAGTAGGGCAGGCCGAACGAGGCGGCAAAGCCCAGCCCGAGCGCCGGCAGCAATCCCAGGCCGAGGACGAACACGAGCGAAAACACCGCGATTCCCAGTCACGCGGCGGTCAGGAAGAATTGCCGCTGCGACCAGCTCAGGCCGGCCTGTGCGATGCGCACCTGCAGGCCGGGCTTCTGGTTCTTCTTCTGGCGGGCCTCGATCTCTTTCAGCGAGATCTCGACCTGCTCGCGGCGCGAGCGCTGATGTCCGCGTGCGACGCGCGCGGCGACCGGCTCGTTGCGCGCGACCGACGCCTTGCGCTTCTCCATCTTCTTCTCGCCCGACAGGATCGGGAGCAGGAAGACCCAGGCGACGCCGCCGATCGAGAGGGCAGCCAGGAAGAAGAGCGCGAGCGTCTGCATCTTGAGCATGGGCGGACCTATCGCGGCAGCGGCTCGTCGGCGATCTCGGCGGCGTCGAGCGCGGCGGCGAGGCGCGCCTCCTCGCCGTAATAGCGCGCGCGGTCCCAGAAACGCGGGCGGCCGATACCGGTCGAGCGGTGGCGGCCGATCAGGTTGCCCTGCGCGTCCTCGCCGGTGATCTCGTGGACGAACAGATCCTGCGTGATGATGACGTCGCCTTCCATGCCCAGCACCTCGGTGATGTGGGTGATGCGGCGCGAACCGTCGCGCAGACGCGCGGCCTGGATGACGACGTCGACCGAGGCGCACATCATCTCGCGGATCGTGCGCGAGGGCAGCGAGAAGCCGCCCATGGTGATCATGGATTCCATGCGCGAGAGCGCCTCGCGCGGCGAGTTGGCGTGCAGCGTGCCCATCGAGCCGTCGTGGCCGGTATTCATGGCCTGCAGCAGGTCGAACGCCTCGGGTCCGCGCACTTCGCCGACGATGATGCGCTCGGGCCGCATGCGCAGACAGTTCTTCACCAGATCGCGCATCGTGACCTGGCCCTCGCCCTCGATATTGGGCGGGCGCGTTTCCAGGCGCACCACGTGCGGCTGCTGGAGCTGCAGTTCGGCGGCGTCTTCGCAGGTGATGACGCGCTCGTCGTCGTCGATATAGCGCGTCAGGCAGTTCAGCAGCGTGGTCTTGCCCGAGCCGGTGCCGCCGGAAATGACGGTGTTGACGCGGCAGCGGCCGATGATCTTGAGGATCTCGGCGCCCTCCGGCGTGATCGAGCCGAACTTGGTGAGCTGCTCGAGGGTGAGTTTTTCCTTCTTGAATTTGCGGATGGTGAGCGCCGGGCCGTCGATCGAGAGCGGCGGCACTATCACGTTGACGCGCGAGCCGTCGGCGAGGCGCGCGTCGCAGATCGGCGACGATTCGTCGACGCGGCGGCCGACCTGGCTGACGATGCGCTGGCAGATATTGAGCAGTTGCTGATTGTCGCGGAAGCGGATGCCGGTCTTGAGGATCTTGCCGGCGACTTCGATGTAGACCGTGCCGGAGCCGTTGACCATGATGTCGGCGATGTCGTCGCGCGCCAGCAGCGGCTCGAGCGGACCATAGCCGAGTACGTCGTTGCAGATGTCGTCGAGCAGCTCCTCCTGCTCGGAGATCGACATCACGATGTTCTTGATCGCGATGATCTCGTTGACGATGTCGCGGATTTCCTCGCGCGCGGCGTCGGCGTCCAGGCGCGCGAGCTGCGCCAGATCGATGGCCTCGATCAGCGCGCTGAAGACCGTGCCCTTGGTCTCGTAATAGGTTTCCGAGCGCCGGTTGTCGGTCGCCAGCATCGGCGCGGCCGGCGGCGGACCGGCCTTGACCGGAGCGAGCGGCGGGGAGATCAAAGGCGCGCCGAGCCCGGCCGAAGGCAGCGGCGCGAGGCCTGTTTCCTTTTGCGCGGGCGGCGGGGGCGGCGCTGCCGGCCGCGGCGCCACAGCCGCCGGTGCGGGCGCGGGCCGCTGGTCGGGGGCGGAGATCGAACGCTTACCGAACACGATTCACTACTCCGCGGCTCAGGACTGTAACCGAAGCTTCTTCAGGAGCGGCGTCAGGAGGCTTCCCCTGGATTTCCTGACCTCCGCGCGTCCGGTGACGAGCTGCCCGATCTGCTGGAACAGTTCGGCGGTCGGATGCTTGGCGGACACCTCGGCCACCATCTGGCCGTTGTTGGCGGCGGTCCCGAACAATTGCGGATCGAACGGAATGGTCGCGATCGGATCGTCGTCGAGCGCCTTGGCGAAGTCGGAGGCCTTGATTTCCGGCCGCTTGGGCACGCCGACCTGGTTGAGCAGGTAGAACGGACGATGGTCGTTCGAGCGGCCGGCCTTGAGGATGTCGATCATGCTCTTGGCGTTGCGCAGATTGGCGAGATCGGGCGCGGCCACGATCAGGATGTCGTCGGCGCTCAACAGCGTGCGGCGGGTCCAGCCGCTCCATTGATGCGGTACGTCGAGCACGATGCAGGGCACGGTGGCGCGCAGCGAATCGAAGATCGCGTCGAAGGCGTCCTCGCCGAAATCGTAGACGCGCTCGAGCGTCGCCGGCGCGGCGAGCAGGCTCAGATTCTCCGAGCATTTCGAAAGCAGGCGGTCGACGAAGGCGGTGTCGATGCGCTCGGGCGAGAACACGGCGTCGGCGATGCCCTGCGGCGGGTCCTGGTTGAAATCGAGACCGGCGGTGCCGAACGGCAGGTCGAGGTCGGTGACGACCGAATCGAGGCTCAGATCGTGCGAGACGGCCCAGGCCAGATTGTGCGCGACGGTGGAGGCGCCGACGCCGCCCTTGGCGCCGGCCACCGCGATGACGCGGCCGACCGGCTTGGCGTCGGGCGCCGAGAACAGACCGCACACCGCGCGCACGATGTCGAGCGTGCCGACCGGCGAGATCAGGTAGTCGCTGACCCCGCGCCGCACGAGTTCGCGATACAGGATGACGTCGTTGTGGCGTCCGATCACGACCACGCGCGTGCCGGCGTCGCAGACCTCGGCCAGCGAATCGAGGCCGGCCAGGATGTCGGCGGGGCGCAGCTCGAATTCGAGGATGATCACGTTGGGCGTCGGCGCGGCGCGATAGGCTTCCTGCGCCGCCGTGAGGCCGCCCATCTGGATTTTCAGATGCGCCTTGGCGAGCCGACGATCTTCGCCTGCGGCCTGGATCGCGGCCGCGGTTTCGACCGTGTCGCAGAATGCCTGGATCGACACGCGCGGGGCGGGCGCAATGTGCTCGTCGCGCGCCGGCAGCTCGGCCGGCACGCTCTCGATTTCGGTCTGTTGCAGCGCGGATCTCATCATTTTCCGATGTCGCTCAGCTTGCCCTTGTCGTCATTGTTGAATGTGGTCGGCGTGCTTTCGCCCTTGCGGTACTTGTCGAGCACGACCGTGCGGCGCGGCGTATAGGCCGGGATTTCGCCGCGCGGCTGCACGAGGTCGGCGGGGTTCTCGACCATGGCAGCGAGATTGCGCTGGGTGGCGCAGCCGAAATTCCAGTAAGGGCGGTTGTCCTGATAGGCCGGCGTGTTGGAGGGGCCGAGATCCTCCGGCCACAGGCCGCAGGGGCCGACCTGTGCGGTGATCTTCGAATATTTGAGGCGGATCGAGGCGAGCTTGTCGGCGCCCGTCGCATACGGCCGCACCGAGACCGCTTTCGGGGGAATGCCGGAGACCGTGAGGATCGAGCGGATTTCGCGCAGCGCTTCGGCGGCGGCGCGTTCGTTCGGCGTGCCGGACGGCAGATCGACGATGACGCCGCCGGTGCTTTCGCGTCGCCAGGTCTGCGCGAACGACATCACCTCCGCGCGCTGGACCGGCGTCAGTCCGCCGCGATTGTTGCCGACGAAAACCTCGACCGTCCGCTCGCCTTCCTTGAGCGCGATCGGATGGCGCTTGCGGTAGTCGTTCGGAATGCTGGCGGTTTCCTTCGGCACATAGCAGCCGGTCAGCATGGTCGCGAGAGCGGCAGCCAGCAGCAGGCGCAGCGGCGAGATAGGGGTCGTCATGGTCGTTGCTTTCCTGTTGCGGGCGCGCTCAATCAAGGATGAAGCCCACATTGCCGCGATAGAGCTTGCGGGGATCGACCTTGTCGGGGATGCCGTAGATGCGGTTCAGGCGGCCGAGCAGGACGGTGGAGGGGTCGTAGGCGTCGGCGAAGCCGTCGTCGGGCCGCGACAGATCCTTCTGCGCCACCGAGCGCACGACATAGGGCGTGGCCAGGATCATCAGCTCGGTCTGCTTGTTGATGTAGTCGCGGCTGCGGAACAGCGCGCCGAGGATCGGCAATTGCTGCAGGCCGGGCAAGCCGTTGATCTGCTGCTTGGTCTGTTCCTGGATCATGCCGGCCATGGCGAGCGAACCGCCGGACGGCAGCTCGATGACGGTCTCGGCGCGGCGGGCGCGGATCGAGGGCACCGTCAGCGTCTGGTTGGTGCCGGGCACGCCGAGCGTGATCGCGTTCTCGCTCGACAGGTCGGACACTTCGGTATTGACCTTCAGGCTGATGCGGCCTTCGCCCAGCACGACCGGCGTGAAGGAGAGGCTGACGCCGAACTTCTTGAAGTCGATCTGCTGCTGGCAGACCGGCGGCGAGCGCGTGGTGTCGCAGGACAGGCCGTTGGGTACCGGGAATTCGCCGCCGGCGACGAACAGGCCGGTTTCGCCCGAGATGACGGTAACGTTCGGCTCCGCGAGCGTGCGCACGACGCCGGCGCGCTCCATCGCGCGCAGCGTGGCAGTGACGTTGCCGAGCGTTCCGACCGCGTTGGTGTTGCTGAGCGACTGGCCGTAGGCCGAGAACGGATTGCTGGTGTTGAAATTGACGACCGCGGTACCGGAATTGAACGAGCCGTTCAGATCGATGCCAAGCTGCTTGATCACGTCGCGCTGCACTTCGGCGACGGTGACCTTGATCATGACCTGGTCGCGGCCGCGCACGGCAATGCTGTTGACGACCTTGGCGCCGTCGCCGACCAGCCGGGTGGCGAGATCGTAGGCCTGCTGGGCCTCGGCGTTGGAGGTGGCGGTGCCGGTCAGCACCACGCCGTCGCCGATGCCTTCGATGCGGATGTCGGCGTTGGGCAGCGTCTGCTTGAGCGCGGCGCGGATGCCGTTGAGGTCGCGCTTGACCGCGATGTCGAAGCCGGCGATCTGGCGGCCTTCGGCGTCGAAGAAGAAGACGTTGGTCTGCCCGACCTTGATGCCGATGATGTAGGCGCGGCGCGAGGAGCGCACGACCGCGTTGGCGGTGGTCGGATCGGCGACCAGCACGTCCTTGATGTCGCGCGGCAGATCGAGCACGACTGACTTGCCGATACCGAGCGGCACGAAGCGCGAGCTTTCCTCGCTGCCGACCACCTGGATCACCGGCGCGCCGGCTTCAGGAGGCAGCCGGCGAGGATCGGCTGCGTCGCTGCGCCCGGCCGGCGCAAACCCGCTGATGACCACCAGCGCCGCAAGCGTCACGGTGCGTATCGGGATCTGTCGCGCCATGGCAGTGTCCTTTCAGTCCTGCGCCGGGGCCGGCGTCGTGGCTGTGCTGTCGTTATTTCGTCGTCGTCGTGGTGACGCCGAAGCGCACCATGTTGATGCCGCCGCGGCGGGTCTCCGCGTCGTTGTCGCTGGGTTCGGTCTTGACGCCGGCATCGACGATCGAGCGCAGCGCGAGCGAAATCGTGCCGAGCTGGCGCGCCAGCGCGAGCGTCTCGGCCTGTCGCGAGGCAAGCTCGAGCGTGGCGGTCTTACCGACCACGACCTTCTGGCCGTTCTTGTCCTCGACCGTCTGGTCGATGGCGAGCACGCGCACATTGTGCAGGATGGTCTCCGAGGTGAAGACCTCGGTGCCGGCGCTCTTCTCGGCTTCCTTGTCGCGGCGCGAGAGAATGACGTCGACGCGATCGTTGGGCAGGATGAAGCCGCCCGCGCCGGTCTCCGGCGAAATCTCGGTGGAGATCGCGCGCATGCCGGATGGCAGGATGGCGGCCATGTAGCCGGAGCCGGTGGCGCTGATCAGGCGCGCTTCCTGGATTGGCTCGCCGGTCGTGAACGAGCCGCGGACGATCGAGCCCTTGAGCTCGTCGAGCGCGTTCGGCCGATCGCTCTTGCGGATGAAACTGGGGCCGGCGGCGGTGGTTGGCCAGGCCTGCCAGCGCATGTCTTCGGCGGACAAGGCGGAGCCGACGCCGATATCCTTGTCGGCGATGAGCACATCGACGGTGTCGAATTTGGCGACGGGAGGCGGCGCCGGAGCCGGCTCATCCGATCCGCTGGCGAGCAGCGCGGCCAGACCGCCGGCCGCAATCGCAACTCCCAACACGACTAAACGCGCAGCTTTCATCACGCTCACTTTCCGCAACTGAACCCGACAGCCGGTACGTGCTGTCTCGGACGGATTTCACCACCCAAAGGTCAATTCGTGGTTAATGAGCGGTATCCAACCTGAGTTAATTTTGGATTGAACGCGCGCATGGTGCGAATGCATGCGGATGCGCGCGCGATGTCCGCACGCGAGGACGCGCGTTAAGGATTGTGTAACGCGCTGCTTAAGCGAACGTGAAGATCAGCGGCCGAAGGCCTGCATCCAGGGTGTATCGGGATAGACGAGAAGCGCGGCGGCGGCGAGCGCGATCCCGTAGGGAATGCCGCTGTCCATGCGGTGCAGACGTTCCGCCCAGTCCTGCCCGGCAAGCGCGGCCGGCAGCGGCGTGAGCCGCAGACGCAATATGACGAGCGTGAGCAGGCCGCCGAGCAGCGATGCATAAAGCAGGTAGACCATGAGATAGTCGAAGCCGAGCCACAGCGCGGTCGCAGCCGCGAGCTTGGCGTCGCCGCCGCCGATCCAGCCGCGCGCGAAAAAGACAAAAGCGGCGGCCAGCACGATCGCTGCGGCGCCGGCATGGGAGAGAATGGCGGAGGACTCCATGCCGGTGGCGGCGGCCATGATGGCAAAGCCCGCGATCAGCGCGAGCGCGACGCGGTTGGAAATGGTCATCGTGAAAAGGTCGCTCGACGCCGCGAACGCCATCATCGCCGGAAACAGCAGCAGCCGGATTGCGTCGGTGAGTGCGACAGTCATTGCAGCGCCTCGTGCAGCTTTATCCGCGACCTTCCGCGGAATCCGGCTCGTCGCGAGCCGGCCGACCTTCCATTTGCATCAGCGCGTCTCCGGTCACGAGCGTCGCGCTGCCGGTTTGTTTTGGCGGCGCGACGTCGCTTGGGCCCGGTCGCCGCAGGGATCAGTTCAACGCACTGTCGACCTTCGTGAAGGTGTCCTTCAGCTTGCCGCCGAGGCCGGTCACGACCGAGATGATGGCAACCGAGATGCCGGCGGCGATCAGGCCGTATTCGATGGCGGTTGCACCGGATTCGTCCGCCACGAAGCGTTTCATGAGATTCTTCATCTGGTACTCCTGGGATCCACACATTCTGTTCGACTGGCTCGGGCCGTGTTCTTCGGCTTATCGAGCCGAGGGGAACGCTAGGGAGGCCGGATTGCGAGCCGGTTAATTCATCTGCCTAAATCGGTACAAAACCGGCGCGTCGAATTCGGCAAAATTCTATTAAAACGCAACGTCGCTTGCCGGCGCCGGCAACGAAAAGGCTCCGGCTTGCCGGAGCCTTCCGTGACTACGAGAGTGCAGCACGCTCAGTTCATCGCGTTCTGGACTTTCGTGAAGGTGTCCTTCAGCTTGCCGCCGAGACCCGACACGACCGAGATGATGGCAACCGAGATGCCGGCGGCGATCAGGCCGTATTCAATGGCGGTGGCGCCGGACTCGTCCGACACGAAGCGCTTCACGAGATTCTTCATCTTAGACTCCTTGATCCACACGTGGCTGTCCGAGCTGGCTCGTGTCCGTGTCTCCGGCTCATCGAACCATGTCGCACCGTATCAGCGTGCGCTTGCGGCCCGGTTAATCCGATCGCAGAAACACGGATGGATCGGCCGTTGTTTGTTCGTGGTTAACGGCCGCTTGCAGGATGCGGACAATTTGCAATGTCTGTCCGCATTTGATGAAAACACGCGGAAAATCTCGCTTTCCGGGGCAATCAATCGCGGCGCGGCGCGCCGCGCGTGTGCCGGCATGCGGGCGGCGGACGCTTGCGTTGCGTTAAGGCGCGCGACATCATCCGGTCGTTTGCCAATGATTCACCAATTTCAAGTGAAGTCGTCCGCGTGCGGAACGTAGAGATATGCGTTCGCAATGTGAAACCCGGTTCTGTTGCGTTGGAGTAAGACGATGACGATGCCTGTGAGCCGCAATAGATGCGCGCGTGCGACCACGCTCGTCGTTGCCGGCGCGATGCTCGCGCTGACGTCCGCCCTCGCCGCGCGCGCGGACGCCCCCGTCGAGGACGAGTACCTCGCCGTCGTACTCGATCAGGCCCGGCTTGTGAAAATGCCAGAGCGCGTCGCCACCGTCGTGGTCGGCAATCCGCTGATCGCCGACGTCTCGATCCAGCCCGGCGGGTTGATGGTGATCACCGGCAAGGGCTACGGCGTCACCAATGTCGTCGCGCTCGACCGCGCCGGCTCCCCGCTCATGGAGCGCAAGGTGCTGGTCAAGGGCGCCTATGACGGCACGGTCGTCGTCTATCGCGGCATCGAGCGCGAGACCTATAGCTGCGCGCCATTCTGCGAGCCGCGGGTGACGCTCGGCGACGGCCAGCAGTTCTTCGGCCGCAACCTGTCGCAGACCGGCACCTGGCTCGGCCAGGTGCAGGGCGCCGCCCAGCTTGGCCGGCGCTGACCCGATCGCGCCGCGCACCGGGACGGTTAATGAAAGCTTAACCGTCTCCGCGGCTGGTTCCGGATCGCCGCAACAATTCAAAAACCCCTCTTTGCTATGACTTTACGTAATTTGGCGGCCGAAAGCCGCATCGGGGTGATCGTCATGGCCGGTATCAAATCCACGCTTGCAAAACGGGTAAAGCGCCTGTTCCGCGGGCGCGTGGCACATCGCTTCGTGCGCCGCGAGGACGGCGCAGCAGCGGTCGAGTTCGGTCTTGTCGCAGCGCCGTTTCTCGCGCTGGTCTTCGCCATCATGGAGACGTCGGTGGTCTTCTTCGCCAGTCAGACGCTGGAAACAGCAGTCGCCGATTCCGCGCGGCTGATCATGACCGGCCAGGCGCAGACCACCGGCTTCGACCAGGCGAAGTTCAAAGACGAGGTCTGCAAGAAGATCTACGGCCTGTTCAACTGCTCGGCCGGCGTGATGGTCGACGTGCGTACCTATTCGTCGTTCAGCAGCGTCAACTTGAGCAAGCCGATCGATGCCAACGGCAACCTCGTAAACAATTTCACTTATCAGCCTGGCGGCCCCGGCGACATCGTGGTGGTACGGCTGCTCTACCAGTATCCGGTCTATGTCTCACTGCTCGGTCTTAATCTGGCGGACATGGCCGGCGGCAAGCGCCTGATCGTGGCGACCGCGGCCTTCCGCAACGAGCCCTATCAATGAGGCGCGCCATGATGTCTGCGGTGATCATGAAACTGGTGCCCCGTCACCTGCGGCGGCTCGTGCGCGACCAGCGCGGCGTCTCGGCGGTGGAATTCGCCATGCTGCTGCCGCTGATGGTGACGCTTTATCTCGGCGGCGTCGAGGTTTCGCAGGGCATCAGTATCGACCGCAAGGTGACGCTGACCGCGCGCACCGTGGCCGACCTCGTGTCGCAGGTGGCGAGCATCAACAATTCCGACATGAACAGCGTGCTGCAGGCTTCGTCGGCGGTGCTCTCGCCCTATCCCGTCGACAAGGCCAAGGTCACCGTCTCGCTGGTGAAGATCGACAACAACAGCAAGGTGACGGTGGAGTGGAGTGACTCGCTCAACGGCACCGCGCGCGCCAAGGGCTCAGCGGTGACGCTGCCGAGCGCCCTGATCGTTCCCAACACCAGCCTGGTCTGGGGCGAGGTGGAATATTCCTACAAGCCGACGGTCGGCTATGTCGTGACCGGGACGATGAGCCTGAAGGACCAGATTTTCATGCGTCCGCGCCTGTCGGACTCCATCACGCGCACGAGCTCCTGACCGCGCCGGAGTTGCCGCCCGCGTCAGGGGATCGGCAGCAGCGTCGTCGACTTGATCTTCTCCATGGCGAAGCGCGAGGTGACGTTCTTCAGCGGCGCGGTCGCGATGAGGCGCTTGTAGAAGGCGTCGTACGACTGCATGTCGGCGACGACCACGCGCAGCATGTAATCGACGTCGCCCGCCATGCGGTAGAATTCCATCACCTCCGGCATGGCGCTGACCGTGTCCGCGAAGCGGTCGAGCCAGTCCTGCGAATGGTCGCCGGTCTCCACCGAGACGAAGACGGTGATGCCGAGCCCGATCTTGACCTGGTCGATGAGCGCGACGCGCTTCTGGATCACGCCTTCGGCTTCCAGGCGCTGTATGCGCTTCCAGCACGGCGTCGATGACAGGCCCACGCGCTGGCCGATCTCGGCGACCGAGAGCGAGGCGTCCTCCTGCAGAGCGGCGAGGATTTTCTTGTCGATGGCGTCCATGGGCGGTCCGGATTGGGAATATTATTTTAAATAGGTGGATAAATTACTCTGCATATAGAATAATTTTCTAAATGCAAGTGGTTTTATTGACGAAGCCTTCCGATCCGGCCAGCAGGGCTTCGACCTCCCCGCGCGCGGGGGCGCCGGCGATTCCGCCCGGCCGGGTGCATTTGATGGCGGCGGCCGCAGAGGCAAAGCGCAGCGCCTGTGCGAACGGCCGGCCCTCGGCGAGCGCCAGCGTGCAGGCGCCGTGAAAGACGTCGCCGGCCGCGAGCGTATCGACCGCCTCGACCGCGAAAGTCTCCATCGTGCGCACCGTGCCTTCGTCGAGCCAGAGCAGGCCGCGCCCGCCGTCGGTCACCGCAAGGCGCGCGGGCGTCTGCGCGCCGATGCGCATCAGCGCTTCGGGCAAGGCCGCGGTGCCGGCGGTGGCGCGCAGGCCGTTGGCGGAGAACACCACATGCGAGCAGGCCGCCAGCAGGTTTGCGGTCTCGCGCGTGGGCTCGTCGGCGTCCATGAGGACGATGTTGCCGCTGTCGCGGGCGGCGCGCGCGATCGGCAGCACGAATTCGGGGAAGCGGTTGTCGATCAGCACGGCGGCGACACCGGCAACGAGCGCCGCCGGATCCACGCAGCGGACCGACGACAGGGTGTCGTCGCGGTAATTGACGATCGTACGCTCGCCGCTGTCGGCAAGGATCACTGTGGAGACCGGCGAGGGTGCGCCGGCGTGCCGGATCACCGCGCGCGTATCGACGCCTTCGCGCGCGAGACGGGCGAGAATGGCATCGCCCGTGAAATCGGCGCCGGCCGGCCCGCCGAGCGGAGCGGCGAGTTGCGCGCGTCCGCCGAGACGCGCGACGGCGACCGCGGCGTTTGCGGCGCAGCCGCCGCCGATGGTCGCGATCGCGCGGGCGCGCGTCTTCGTGCCTTCGGCGGGATAGGCGGCAACCGAGAAAATCCGGTCGATGACCGCAATGCCCGCGCACAGCACGATGGGCGCAGCCGGCGCGCCTTCAGCCGAGGACGCGGGCGCCATGCTCGACCCAGTCGCGGATCAGGTGATGGGCGATGGCCATCGGCGGCGGGGCAGCGAGGTCCTGCGGATGCCTCCGCGTCAGAAGGCTTGCGGCTTCGGCGCGGCTGAACCAGCGCGCATCCTCCAGTTCCTCGTGATCGACGCGGATGTCGCGCGACAGCGCCTCCGTGTGGCAGCCGATCATGAGCGAGGATGGATAGGGCCAGGGCTGCGAGGCGAAATAGCGCACGCGCCCGCACAGGATGCCGGCCTCCTCGCGCGTCTCGCGCCGCACCGCTTCCTCGATGCTTTCGCCGGGCTCGGCGAAGCCGGCGAGACACGACCACATGCCGGGCGGAAAGCGCGGCTGACGACCGAGCAGGCAGCGGTCGCCGTCGATCGCGAGCATGATGGCGACCGGATCGGTGCGCGGGAAATGCTGCGCCTCGCATTGTGCGCAGTCGCGTCGCCAGCCAGCCTGGGCGACGCGCGTCGGCGCGCCGCAATTGGCGCAGAAGCGATGGCGTGCGTGCCAGTGCAGCAGCGATTTGGCTTCGGCGATCGCGGGCAGATGCGTGAGCGGCACGAGGCCCTGCACCGCGATCGTGCGCAGGTCGGTGACGTGGAAGACCTCGTCGGCTTTGAGCCGCTCGATGGCCTCGGCACCAAGCCCGATCGCGAAGCGGCCGGCGCCGCTTTCCAGGCCGAGAAAGAGCGTTTCCACCGGCTGCCCGAGCGCGCGTGCCGCCGACGGCGGAAAAGCGGGATTGAGGCCGCCGGACGATTTCCGCAGCACGATCCACTCGCCGCCGACGACATAGAAGACGCTGGCGTCGTCGCCGGCGCGTGCGCGCAGGAACGCTTCGTCCGCTCGCCGCTCGGCGGCGCGGTCGAGGATGCCGCCGGCATAGGCGAGTTGCGGCTTCGGTCCGAGATCGAAAATGTCGGCGCTCATGACGTCCATAGCCTCGTGCGGATCGATTGCAGCAGGCGTTCGCGTTCATCGTCGGCATAGGCGCGCGGCGGCACGACGCCCCAGACCGGCTTCGGCCAGGCGGCGTCGGTTCTGCGGCGGGCGATGACATGCACATGCAGTTGCGGCACCGCATTGCCGAGGGCCGCGACATTGAGCTTTTCGCAGGCGGTCGCGTCTTTGAGCGCGCGCGCGACGGCGGCGATCTCGCTCATGAGCCGGCTGCGCTCGTCGTCGCCAAGATCGATGAGTTCGGTCAGATCGGCGCGGCGCGGCACCAAAAGCAGCCAGGGATAATTGGCGTCGTCGATGAGGAGCACGCGCGACAGGTCGAGATCGCCGACCGGATGGGTGTCGGCTTGCAGTTGCGGATGCAGCGCGAAGGCGCCGGCAGGACCAGACATGAGAAACCGGAAAGGACAGATGCGACAATGCGATCAAGCCTAGCACGGCCGCAGTGCGGCGCGCTTGCTTTCCCCCTTCTTTAGCCCGATATAGACATGGGAGGTTGGCGGTGGACGAGCCACTCGCCAACCGGGTCAGATCCGGAAGGAAGCAGCCCTAACGAGCTCCGGTTCGGGTCGCTCGTCAGCCTCCCACCTAATCTGGATCGACGGGACGGTTCGTCGCCGGCGCTGCCGGCGGGGCGGAGCCGGAGGCAGGATGAGCGACGCCAAGAGCCGTTCGCGCAAGGAGGTTGGGGTGGACGCCGAGGTGTCCGCGCAGTCCGGCTCCTATCGCGTGCTGGCGCGCAAATACCGTCCCTCCACGTTCGACGATCTGATCGGGCAGGAGGCGATGGTCCGCACCATCTCCAATGCCTTCGCCGCCGGGCGCATCCCGCAGGCCTGGATCCTGACCGGCGTGCGCGGCGTCGGCAAGACCACGACCGCGCGCATCCTGGCGCGCGCGCTGAACTACCAGTTGCCGGACAATTCGATCGCGGGGCCGACGATCGCGATGCCGCAGCCCGGCGTGCATTGCCCGGCGATCATGGAAAGCCGGCATATCGACGTGCTGGAAATGGACGCGGCCTCCCATAACGGCGTCGACGACATCCGCCAGATCAACGATGCGGTGCGCTACGCGCCGGTGTCGGCGCGCTACAAGGTCTATATCCTCGACGAAGTGCACATGCTGTCGACCGCGGCCTTTAACGCGCTCCTGAAGACGCTGGAAGAGCCGCCGCCGCACGCCAAGTTCATCTTCGCCACAACCGAAATCCGGAAGGTTCCGGTCACCGTGCTGTCGCGCTGCCAGCGTTTCGACCTGCGTCGCGTCGAGAGCGGGCTTCTGGTCGCGCATCTGCAGTCGATCGCCGACAAGGAGGAGATCGCGGTCGAGCCCGAGGCGCTCGCCATGATCGCGCGCGCGGCGGAGGGCTCGGTGCGCGACGCGCTCTCGCTGTTCGACCAGGCGATCGCCCATGCCGCGGGCCCCGTGCAGGCCGATCATGTGCGCGAAATGCTCGGCCTCGCCGACCGCGCGCGCATCGTCGATCTGTTCGACGCATTGCTGCGCGGGGACGTCGCGGCGGCGCTCGCCGAATTGCGCAGCCAGTACGATTCCGGCGCCGACCCGGCCGTCATCCTGTCCGACCTCGCCGATTTCACGCATTTCGTCACGCGCGTGAAGGTCGTGCCGACGATCGCGGGCGATTTGTCGCTCGCCGAAGTCGAGCGCACGCGCGGGCGCGAGTTCGCCACTGCGCTGTCGATGCGCCTTTTGTCGCGCATGTGGCAGATGCTGCTCAAGGGCATCGGCGAAGTCGAAGCCGCGCGTCGGCCGGTGGCGGCAGCGGAGATGGTGCTGGTGCGTATCGCCTATGCCGCCGATCTGCCGACGCCCGACGAGGCCATCCGCTCGCTCGGCGAGGGCGGCCCGGCCGCGGTGCAGTCGCCGGGCGGCGCGGGTGGCGGATCCGCTCCCGCGGCGCCGAGCGCGCAGCGTTACGCGCAGCCGGTCGCGCGCGGAGCGGCGGCCGCGGCGCCGGCCAAAGCGTCCCCCATGCCGCAGACCGAGCTTGCGGCGGCGGCGCCGGTGCTCGCGATTGCGGATTTCGAGGCGCTGGTCGCGCTCGCCGCCGATAACCGCGATCTGCAGATCAAGGCCGCGCTGGAGCGCGATGTGCGGCTCGTCAGTTGCGAGGACGGCCGGCTCGAAATCGCGCTGGCGGCGAGTGCGGCGCGTACGCTTGTCAACGAACTCTCGCGCAAGCTGACCGCCTGGACCGGACGCCCCTGGATGGTCGTGGTCTCGCGCGAGGCCGGGGCGCCGACCCTGAAGGTGCAGGCCGACATGCGCGACGCCGAGCGCAAGCGCGGCGTGCGCGGCCATCCGCTGGTGCAGGCGGTGCTGGAGCGTTTTCCGGGCGCCGAGATCGTCGCCGTGCGCGGCCCCGATACCATGCTTCCCGCCGGCGAGACCGAAATGCCGGACGCCGGCGAGGCCGACGAACAGTAAAGAGATGCCGTGAAGGAGGCGATATGGCTGACATCATGAACATGATGAAGAAGGCCGCCGAATTGCAGGCCAAGATGAAAGCCATGCAAGACGAGCTGGAGACGGTGGCGATCGACGGTTCGGCCGGCGGCGGGCTTGTTTCGGTCACGCTGTCGGGCAAGGGCGAACTGAAGGCGGTGCGTGTCGATGACTCGCTGATGAAGGCCGAGGAAAAGGAGATTCTCGAAGACCTGCTGGTCGCCGCGCATGCCGACGCGCGCCGCAAGTCCGAAGCGGTCATGGCCGAGAAGATGAAAGCCCTGACCGGCGGCCTGCCGCTGCCGCCGGGCCTGAAGCTGTTCTGACAGGCGCCCGGCGCAAAACGGCGGCGCATGACGGCGGAGTATCCACGCACGATCGGATTGATCCTCGCGGGCGGAATGGCCACCCGCATGGGCGGTGGCGACAAGGCGCTGATCGAGATCGGCGGCCGCACGATCCTCGAGCGCGTGCTCGAAACGCTGACGCCGCAATGCGAGCGCATCCTGCTCAACGCCAACGGCGATCCCCGGCGCTTCGCGCGTTTCGGCCTGACGGCGATCGCCGACGACATTCCCGATTTTGCCGGGCCGCTGGCCGGCATCCTGGCCGGGCTGGAATGGATCGCGCGGCACGCGCCCGGCGTCGCATGGATGGCAAGCGTGCCCGGCGATTGCCCCTTCCTGCCGCACGATCTGGTCGCGCGCCTGCATGCCGCGCGCACGGCGCAGGACAAGCCGCTTGCCTGTGCGCGCTCCGGCAACTGGCGCCATCCGGTCGTGGGATTATGGCCGCTGTCGCTGCGGCACGATCTGCGTAAGGCGCTGGTCGAGGAAGGCCTGCACAAGGTCGAAATCTGGACGGCCCGTCACGGCATCGCCATCGCCGAGTGGCCGGACGCACCCGTCGATCCCTTCTTCAATGTCAACACGCCGGAAGACCGCATGCGTGCGGCGGCGCTCGTCGCGCAGGACGGCGACGCGCCTAGCCGCGCTGCGCCGGATCGGGGATGAACGGGACGGTCGGGCCCGGCTTGGGACGATCGGCCGTCAGCGGCGGTCCGGCGGATGCAAGGCACTTGTTGGTCTATTGCGCCTCTACGAAACCTCTTCGGTCGCGACGATCCGTTCGAGCGGGATCGCTTCCGCCAGCAGCACGTCGGCGATCCGCTCGGCGTCGTCGATGTCGAGCACCGGAAGCTGCGCGCCGGCAACCGGCCCGTCGGAGGCGATGGCGACGATCCAGCTATCGTCCGGGCAGAGCAGCGGCTTGCCGACCTCGGCGCGGTGGATTTCCAGCTTGGGGATCGGTTCGCGTTTGAAGCCCTCGACGATCACGAGATCGACGTCGGACAGCCGGCCGAGCAGTTCGCGCAGGTGCGGCTCGGGCGCGTCGCGCAGCTCGTGCATGATCGCCCAGCGCTTGGCCGACGAGATCAGGACCTCGGAGGCGCCGGCCGTGCGGTGGACGTAGGAATCCTTGCCCGGCTGGTCGAGATCGAAGCCGTGATGGGCGTGCTTGATGGTCGAAACCCGTTTGCCGCGCGCGACGATGCGCGGAATGACGCGCGACAGCAGCGTGGTTTTTCCCGCGCCGCTCCAGCCGGCGAGTCCGATCACTTTCATGGGTCCTCTCATGTGTCCTATCTATATAGCAAAGCGCCGCGCGGTTTCCTTTGCCGGTGCCGCATTTTTCCGTGCGGGCGGCTGCGACTTTTCGGCCGGGTCGCGGACCGGCGCCCTGGTCCTGTCTTCGTTTTCGGTTCCTCGGCGGGACGCATCCTCAAATCCGGATGTGCCGCCTTGTCGAAGCATCGCGCAAGGCGGCGGGCAATGCCTTGACCGCTGGCCGCGCGCGGCGGAAGCCATGGTTCGTTCTGGCCAGGATCCCATCGGGGGTCGGGAAACCGCTCGCCGTCACGGCCGGGGTCTGGCGGCTTGACGTGCGCGCCCGGCGGCGGGCAGTGTTTTTTCATAGTTGCGGCCTATCCCATGATCGAAAAAACCATCAATCTGCGTGGCCTGAAATGTCCGTTGCCGGCGCTGCGCACCCGCAAGGCGCTGAAGGCGGTTGCCGCGGGCGACGTCATCGTCGTGGAATGCACCGATCCGCTCGCGGCGATCGACATTCCGAACCTGCTGCGCCAGACCGGCGACGCGCTTGAATCGTCGGCCAGCACCGACGGCGTCCTGACATTCCGGATTCGCAAGGCTTGAAGCGGCACGCATGATTTTCCGCCGATGGACAGCACGGTCCGTTTCGACGATGGTTCGCGCCGGCCGCACATGCGGACGCGGTTTTGCCGGACGATCCTGACATGAATGCCCAGCGCGCTTCCCAGGCCTTGGCCCGTTTCACCGTTCTCGATCTCTCGCGCGTGCGCGCCGGACCGACCTGCGTGCGTCAGCTCGCCGACTGGGGCGCCAACGTCATCAAGATCGAGGCCCCCGCGCGCCTCGAGCCGGGCGACCCGATCGGCGGCGCGCGCCATGCCGGCGATTTCCAGAACCTGCATCGCAACAAGCGCTCGATCACGCTCGATCTCAAATCCGAGGCCGGACGCGAGGCGCTGCTGCGGCTCGTGCGCAAGGCCGACGTCGTGGTCGAGAATTTCCGGCCCGACGTGAAGACGCGGCTGCGCATCGATTATCCCGCCCTGCGCGCGGTCAATCCGCGCATCGTCTATGCCAGCATTTCCGCCTACGGCCAGACCGGGCCCTATCGCGAGCGGCCGGGCTTCGACCAGATCGCGCAGGGCATGGGCGGGCTGATGTCGATCACCGGCCTGCCGGGCCAGGGGCCGGTGCGCGCGGGCTCCGCGGTCGCCGATGTGACGGCGGGGCTGTTCGCCGCGCTCGGCGTGATGGTGGCGCTGCTCGAACGCGAGACGTCGGGCGAGGGGCAGTTCGTGGAGACCTCGCTGCTCGAAGCGCAGATTTTCAGCCTCGACTTCCAGGCCGCGCGCTGGCTGATCGACCGCGTGGTGCCGAAGCAGGCCGGCAACAATCATCCGACCAGCATTCCGACCGGCGTCTACAGGACGCGCGACGGCCACATCAATATCGCCACGACCGGCCAGCCGACCTGGGCGCGCTTCTGCACGGCGATCGGGGCGGAACACTTCATGACGCATCCCGACTATGCCAGCGCCGAGCTGCGCTCGCGCAACCGCGATGCGCTCAATGCCGAGATCGAAAAGATCATGCAGGAGCGCGGCAGCGCCGACTGGATCGACCGCCTCAATGCCGAAGGCGTCGCCTGCGGGCCGATCTATGCCATCAACGAGATGTTCGAGGACCCGCAGGTGAAGCATCTCGGCATCGTCACGACGATGCCGACGCCGGCGCGCGGCGCGCTCGACGTCATGCGCCAACCGGTGTCGCTGTCGCGCACGCCAAGCGCCGTGGTGCGGCACACGCCCGAGCGCGGCGAGCACACGGAAGAAGTGCTGGCCGAATTCGGGTTCACGCCGGACGAGATCGCCGCGCTGCGCGCGGCCAACGCCCTCTGACCAGATGGGCAGAAAGCACCAAACGCGATGACCACGACCGAGAAGATGCTGGCGCGCAAGGACGGCCGCACCGGCTATGTGATCTTCAACAATCCCGAGCGCCACAATGCCGTCTCCATGGAGATGTGGGACGCGACCCGCAGGATCCTCGACGGCTACGAGAAGGACGGCGACGTGCGGGTCGTGGTGCTGACCGGGGCCGGCGGCAAGGCGTTCGTGTCGGGCGCCGACATCTCGAAATTCGGCGCCGAGCGCGCGACGCCGGAAGCGGTCGCGGCCTACAACAAGATGACCGAGATGGCCTATGGCGGCATCCACGATTTTCCCAAGCCGACGATCGCGATGATCGACGGCTATTGCATCGGCGGCGGGCTCGGACTGGCGGCAAGCTGCGACATGCGCATCTGCTCCGACAAGTCGCGCTTTGCGGTGTCGGCCGCCAAGCTCGGGCTGGGCTACGACTATGCGGGGCTGAGGCGGCTGATCGACATCGTGGGCCCCTCGTTCGCGAAGGAAATCTTCTTCACCGCCCGCCAGTTCGACGCCGAGGAGGCGCGCACGATGGGCCTCGTCAACCGCGTCGTGCCGGCGGTGGAGCTCGCGAATTATGTGAAGACCTATGCCGATACGATCGCCGACAATGCGCCGCTGACCATCGGGTCGGTGAAGCTCATCGTCGGCGAGATCCTTAAAGACGAAAGCGCGCGCGATCTCGGAAAGGCCGCGGCCTCGGTGAAACGCTGCTTCGACAGCGCCGACTATGTCGAGGGCCGCACCGCGTTCATGGAGAAGCGCAAGCCCGTCTTTACCGGCCGCTAGGGCGGCCGTGGCCGTCGGCACCGCGCGATGCTACAAGCGCGGTGCGGGCAGTTTCCGTCAATCCCGAGGCATCCCGAGGTACCCCATGTATACCGACCTGCAGCTTTTCATCGACGGCGAATGGATCAAGGGCGGCGGCCGCAAGAGCGAGGACGTGATCAATCCCGCGACCGAGAAGCCGCTCGCGCAATTGCCACATGCCGGCAAGGCCGATCTCGACCACGCCCTCGACGCCGCCAGGCGCGGCTTCGCGACTTGGCGCGCCATGTCGGCCTATGACCGCTGCGCGATCATGCGCAAGGCCGCAAATCTCATGCGCGAGCGCCACGACCACATCTCCAAGGTGCTGGTGCAGGAGCAGGGCAAGTCCTACGCGGAAGCGCGCGCGGAGACGCTCGTGTCCGCCGACATCATCGACTGGTATGCCGAGGAAGGCCGCCGCTCCTACGGGCGCATCGTACCGGGCCGCGCCAGGGGCACGCGCCAGCTCGTGGTGCAGGAGCCGGTCGGAATCGTCGCCGCGTTCACGCCGTGGAACTTCCCCGTGCTGACGCCCGCGCGCAAGCTCGGCGGCGCGCTCGGCGCCGGCTGCGCGATCATCATGAAGGCGTCCGAGGAAACGCCCGGCGCCTGCATCGAGATGGTGCGTTGCTTCGTCGATGCCGGGCTGCCGAAGGGCGTGATCAATCTCGTGTTCGGAGTGCCGGCCGAAGTGTCGGAGCATCTGCTCGCCAAGGACGCCGTGCGCAAGATTTCCTTCACCGGCTCGATCCCGGTCGGCAAGCATCTCGCCGTGCTCGCCGCCAAGGGCATGAAGCGCACCACCATGGAGCTTGGCGGGCATTCGCCGGTCGTCGTGTTCGGCGACGCCGACCCGGAAAAGGCCGCCGACACGATCGCCGCGTTCAAGTACCGCAATGCCGGCCAGGTCTGCATCTCGCCGACGCGCTTCTATGTGCAGGAGAACGTCTACAGGAAATTCCTCGACCGCTTCACCGAATATGCCAAGGCGATCAAGGTGGGCGACGGCCTCGAAAAGGGCATTACGATGGGCCCGCTGGCCAATTCCCGCCGGCTCGACGCGATGGATTCCTTCGTCGCCGACGCCAAGCAGCGCGGCGGCAAGATCGTGACCGGAGGATCGCGCCGCGGCAATCAGGGTTATTTCTACGAGCCGACGGTGATCACCGATCTGCCCGACGACGCCCGGATCATGACCGAGGAGCCGTTCGGGCCGCTCGCACCGATCGTCACGTTCAAGACCTTCGACGAAGTGGTCGAGCGCGCCAATTCGCTGCCGTTCGGGCTCGCGGCCTATGCCTTCACGAGTTCGAACGCGACGGCGGCGGCGATCGGCGACGCCATCGAGTCCGGCATGGTCGGCGTCAACTCGATCGCGATCTCCACGCCGGAAACGCCGTTCGGCGGCGTGAAGGAATCCGGCCACGGCAGCGAAGGCGGCATCGAGGGCTTGAGCGCCTATCTCAATACCAAGTTCATCTCGCAGGGGTGACAGGCCGGCCGCGACTGACCCGATCGGTCTCATCCTGAGGAACGCAGCGGAGCCCGCGTCCGGCCTTACCCTTCGAGACGCGCGGCTTCGCTGCTCGTCAGGATGAGAGCGGAAAGAGGCGGGCGCACCGCCTTTTTCCACTTAACCCTGTTGCGCCTTCCGGCAGGCGCGCCAGATTTTCTCGGGCGTCGCCGGCATGTCCATGTGCGCGGCCGCGCCGTCGGGAATGGCATCGGCGATCGCATTCATGATGGCGCCGATCGAGGCGGTGGTGCCCGCTTCGCCGACACCCTTGACGCCGAGCGGGTTGGTCGTCGCCGGCACCGGCAGCATCGCCTCGCGCAGGTCGGCCGGCATGTCGTGGGCGCGCGGCATGGCATAGTCCATGAACGAGCCGGTGACGATCTGTCCGCTGATCCGGTCATAGACGGCGTTCTCCAGCAGCGCCTGGCCGAGGCCCTGCGCCACGCCGCCGTGAATCTGTCCTTCCGCAAGCACCGGATCGAGCACGTTGCCGCAATCGTCCACCGCAATATAGGCGACGACCCGGATCGTGCCGGTCTGCGGATCGATCTCGACTTCGGCGATGTGGCAGCCGTTCGGGAACGCCTGCGGGGTGTCGGCCGCAACTTTGGTGTCGAGGTCTTCCGCGATCGCGCCGGATTTCGCGAGCGCTCTCGCCTGCTCGGCCAGTTCGAACAGACCGATGCGGCGGTCGGTGCCGCTGACTTCGAACACGCCGTTGCGGTAGGCGATGTCCTTCTCCGCGGCTTCCAGAACATGCGAGGCGATGGCGCGGCCCTTCCGCAGCATCGTCTCGGTCGCGTGCACGGTGGCGCCGCCGGCGGTGATCGTGGAGCGCGAGGCGACCGAGGGAAAGCCCTTGATCTCGAGGTCGCTGTCGCCGTGGCGGTGGCGGATCCTATCGGCCGGCACTCCGAGGCGCTGCGCCACGAGGCGCGGGAACACGGTCGCGTGGCCCTGTCCGGTCGACTGCACATTGAGGCCGAGCACGATCGTGCCGTCGCCGGGAAAGGCGAGCAGCGCGCCCTCGGTCGGCACGCCGCCGGAATGTTCGAGGAAGCAGGATAGGCCGAGGCCGCGCAGAAGGCCTTTCGCTTTCGCCTCCAGCCTGCGTTTCCTGAAGCCGTCATAATCGGCGAGCGCGAGCGCCTTGGCGAAGACGGCGGGGAAATCGCCGCTGTCGTAGGTATTGCCGACCGCGGTCTTGCACGGCATCGCGGACGGCGGAATGAAATTGCGCCGGCGCAGCGTGGTGCGGTCGATGCCGGTCGTGCGCGCGGCCTCGTCGATCAGCCGCTCGAGCAGATAGTTCGCCTCCGGGCGGCCGGCGCCGCGATAGGCACCGGTCGGCATGGTGTTCGTGTAGAGGCAGCGCGTTACCACGTCGATGCGCGGAATGCGGTAGACGCCGGGCAGGCAGCGGCCGAAATTGATCGTTGCGAGCATGATGCCGGCCGAGGTGATGTAGGCGCCGAGATTTTGTGCGTGGCGCACGCGCAGCGCCAGGAACCGTCCGCGCTCGTCGAGCGCCAGCTCGGCATCGGTGAGGCTGTCGCGCCCCTGGTTGTCGCTCGAAAACGCTTCCGACCGGCTCGCCATCCAGTGGACCGTGCGCCCGGTCCGCTGCGCCGCGACCAGAAGCGCGGCATATTCCGGATATACACCGCTCTTCATGCCGAACGCGCCGCCGACATCCTCGGTTACGACGCGCAATCTGTCCTTGTCGAGATTCATGATCGCGAGCAGCGCGTCGCGAACCGGGCCTGCACCCTGCGTGCCGACGCGCAGGGTGTAACGGCCGCTGGCCGCGTCGTGGCTTGCGGTCGCGCCGCGCATTTCCATGCTGGCGACGACGAGGCGCTGCTGGCGCAGCGACACCCGCGCGACATGCGCGGCCGCCGCGATGATGGCGGAGACCTCGTGCGCGTTCGCCTCCGGATCGGCGACGGTGCCCGGCCATTCGACGGCGAGATTGCCGGGAATATCGGGGAACACCAGCGGCGCGTCGTGGCGCTGCGCGTCCTCGAGATCGACGACGGCTGCGGATTCCGCGTACTCGACCGCGATGCTCTCGGCGGCATCCTGCGCGGCCTGCGGCGAGGTCGCGATCACCATCGCGACCGCTTCCCCGACATGCACGACGCGCTCGCCGGCCAGCACGGGGCGATGCGACATCAGCGGTTTTGCGCCGCCGCGGCCGGCGACCGGAGGGTGCCGCACCACGCTGCCGACGCCGCTCATGTCGGCCGCGGTCAGCACGGCGAGCACGCCGTCCATGCCGCGCGCCGCCGCGGCGTCGAGCGAGACGATGCGGGCCGCGGCATGCGGGGATCGCACGAACGCGGCATAAGCCACGTCCTCATGCGCGATGTCGTCGGCATAGCGGCCGCGCCCGGTGACGAAGGCTTCGTCCTCGACCCGGCGGCAGGGCATGTTGGCTTTGTGCGTTTCGGACATGATGATGGGGCGTTGTCTATTGCAGGGCGATGGAAACAGCACCGTCAGGCGCCGAGGGCGAGCGATTGCGGCCTGTCGGCCGATATGCCGAAAACGCGTTCGGCGAAGCGCGGATAGATTTCGGCGAGCTCGGGCGCCACGCGTTCGCGCATCAGCTTCAGTGTTGCGGCGTCGGGCGCGGGCGTCTCGCCGATATCGGCCGGGCAGTCGAATGCGAAACCCGTTTCCGCGACGATCTCCTCGACCGTATGGCCGGGATGCACGCTCTGCAGGCGGAAACGGCGGCGGGCGCGATCGAAAGCGAACGCGCAGCGGTTGGTGACGAGCGCGACCGGCCCGCCGGTGCGATGGACATGATCGGGGCTCGTGCCCGGCGCGCTGATGAAGTCGACCTTCGGCACCAAAGTGCGGCGCGAATGCTCGGTGCGGAACAGGATCACTTTCGGCACGACATAATAGAGATAGCCAGAGCCGAACGATCCTGGAAAGCGGACCTGCGGCTTGTCGTGGTCGCCGATGCTCACGAGATTGATGTTGCCCTGCCCGTCGATCTGTCCACCGGAGAGGAAGAACACGTCGATGCGCCCCTGGCCGGCGCAATCGAACAGTTCGACGCCGCCGCCGGTGAAGAAATTGTGCTTGCGGCTCTGCAGGAGCGACACATAAGGACGGCCGCCGCCGCGTTCGCGCGCGAGCAGGGCGGCGGTCGCCGGGATCGGCGAGGCGTTGCCGACCGCGACATGGCGCACGTTGCCGATCAGGTCGGCGATGACGCTGGCCAGCAATTCCTCCTCGCGTAACGCACGGTCAGGCTGCGCGGCGCTCATGCACGAAATCCTGCAGATAGCGCGCGAAGCCCTCGGGCGTGGCGGCGCGCTTCATGTATTCGGTAAGATGCGCCTGGTCCGCCGGATAGCGGTCGGGCAGCGGCAGCGGCCAGGCGCCGCGCTCGGCGATGGCGACCGCGTCCACATAGAATCCCGGCAGCGTGCCGGCGGCGAGCGTCGGATCGGCGAGCAGGTTGCCCTCGTGCAGCGTCTCGACGGTCACGATCGTGCATGCGGCGGCGTGGGCAAGCGTGGCGAGCTCGCGCTGGCGGCCGATCCAGACATTGCCGTCGCGGTCGGCCATCGGCGCATGGAACAGTGCGATATCCGGCCTGATGGCGGGCAGCAGCACGATCGGGTCGTGTTCCGCATAAGGGTTGTCGATCGTGCGCCAGTCGGGGCGATGCGTCATCAGGTCGGAGCCGATCAGCCCGCGCAGCGGCACGAACGGAATGCCCTTCTCGGCGGCCTGAAAGGCGGCGTGGATGGCCGGGCAGGTCGCCTCCCTGATTTTGAGCGTGCCCGCCGTCATTGCCGCGGTGAAGCGCGGCGCCGGCCCGAACTCGCCCATGCTGACGGCCGAAGTCTCCAGCACGTCAACGCAGCCCGCGCCGATCAAAAGATCGGCCTGCAGGGAAGAGGTGGGCAGGGTGACGAGATGTAGCCCTTTGACGCCGCGCCGGATGAGCGCACGGGTCGCCTCCATGGCGACGCCGGACACCTCGCGCGGAACCGCGAGCAGGCAGCCGTCGCCGATGGCGGACAGGGCGTCATCGAGGGGGCGGATGGCGGCCATGCGATCTCCGGGAAGCATCACTAACCATAATGCGGCGCCGTGTCGGGCCACAAGCGGCAGGTCCCGCGATTGCGCATTGCTGCTCCTGGTGCTGTTCGCTTGCGGCTGCCGCACGCTGTGTTACCAGAGCGGAGGATCGGCAATGGAGGGTATGCCCGATGACAAAAAACGCGCAGAAAATCGGCTGGATCGGCATGGGCCGCATGGGTTACCCCATGGCCGAACGGCTGCTGAAGGCCGGGCATCAGGTTGCGATCTGGAATCGCACGCGCTCCAAGGCCGAGCCGCTCGCTGCCCAGGGCGGCACGGTGGTCAACAAGCTGTCGGAGCTTGCCGAGGTCGACATATTGTTCTCGATCGTGTCGACCGGCAAGGATCTCAAGGAAGTCTATTTCGGCAAGGAAGGCGTGCTCGCCAGCGGGCGGATGCCGCGCGTCGTCGTCGACTGCTCGACCATCGCGGTCGAGGAATCGGCGGAGATCCGCAAGCGCCTGCGCGAGCTCAATTCCGATTTCATCGCCGCGCCGGTGAGCGGCAACGCCAAGGTGATCAAGGCCGGCAAACTGTCGGCGGTCGCGTCCGGCCCCGAACTGTCGTTCCGCAAGGTCGCCGACCTGATAGGCGTGTTCGCGCCGAGCGGCGTGTCCTATGTCGGCGAGGGCGAGCTCGCCCGCGTCTGCAAGATCGCGCACAACGTCATGCTCGGCGTCGTGATCGAGAACCTGATCGAGGTCACGCTGCTCGCCAACAAGATGGGCGTGCCGCGTCACGCATTCCTGTCCTTCATGAACAATTCGGTCATGGGCTCGATGTTCACGCGCTACAAGTCGCCCGCGCTCGTCAATCTCGACTGGACCACGACTTTCACTCCGGAATTGCTGCGCAAGGACCTCGATCTCGGTCTTGAGCTCGGCCGCGAATACGACGTGCCGATGCCGGTGACGGCGGCGACGCGCGAGGTGCTGCAGGGCCATTTCGGCGCCGCCATGCTCAAGCCCGATCCTGACAAGTATCTTGCCGGGGATTTCGCCGCGCTCATGGAGACGATGGCGCTCGCCGCCGGCATGAAGCTGAAATCCGAAGACAAGAACCTTCCCACCGGGCTGGAATGAGGCGTCTGCGTCCGCACGCTGAAGCGATGTGACGGGGCGGCAAAATCGGGCTATCGTTCGTTCGGCCGGGTGCCGACGGAGACAGCGATGCCCGTACGCTTGCACGCCCTGCGTATTCCTGTTCTCGTTGCGATCTTGCTTGCGCTGGCGGGCGGCTTCGCCCGCGCGCAGGAACCCGCGCTGACCGCCGAGGCGCTCGTCTCCTCGGTGGTACGGGTCAAGACCTTCATCAATCCGGATGCGCGCACGATCGAGAATCTCGGCCGCGAGCGCGAAGGCTCGGGCGTGGTGATCGATGGCGGCGGGCTCGTCCTCACCATCGGCTACCTGATGGTGGAGGCGCATGCCGCCGAGGTGACCACGCACGACGGCCGCGCCGTGCCGGCCAACATCGTCGGCTACGACCACGAGACCGGCTTCGGCCTGCTGCAGGCGATCGCTCCGCTCAAGGTGACGCCGCTCAGGCTCGGCCGCTCGGCGGCGCTGCGCGCGGGCGATGCCGCCATCATCGTCGGCGCCGGCGGGCTCGACCGTGTCGCGCCGGTGCGCATCGCCGCCACGCGCGAATTCGCCGGAAGCTGGGAATATCTCATCGACGCCGCGCTGTTCACGACGCCGCCCTATCCCGACTGGAGCGGGGCAGCGCTGGTCGGACGCGAAGGCACGCTGGTCGGCATCGGCTCGCTCATCGTGCGCGACACGATGGGCGACGGCTCCGGCCCGCCCGGCAACATGTTCGTGCCGATCGACCTGCTGCCGCCGATCCTCGCCGACCTGATCGCCGACGGCCGCAGCGCCACGCCCGCACGGCCCTGGCTCGGCGTCAATGCGGAGGAGATCGGCGGCCGACTCGTGGTTGCCCGCGTCACGTCGCGCAGTCCGGCCGAGAAAGCGGGGATCGCGCGCGGCGACGTAATCGCGCGCGTGGCGGGGGCGGAGCCGCGGAATCTGGCCGATTTCTATCGCCGCCTGTGGGCGATCGGCCCCGCCGGTGTTAGCGTGCCGCTCGATATCGAACGCGGCGGCGACAGGCGGACGCTCGCGGTGCCGTCGATGAACCGGCTCGACCATCTCAAGCTGAAAAGCACGTTCTGACGCCGGGGTACGGCGTGCCGCTTTTCTATTTCGGTGCGATGATCGTCCAGACCGGCTGGCCGAACATGGTATCGAGCTGCACGGTCGTGCTGCGCAGCCAGGCCGGAGCCTGGTCGCTGTAGCCGAAAGCCATGATCGCAAACAGCGCCGGGGGGACCGCGATCAGCCAGAGCGCGGTGGTGATCAGGTGAGCGCGGTTTTCGGCGCGCTGTCTGGGCGTGGGCGGCGGAATGTAGGACATGCGGTCGGTTCCTTTTTCGCGCGGACCATAGCGCGTTTTCGAGCGAAGTGGATACCGGTTCGCGTGAAGAAAACGCGTCAGGGCAAGAACGCCGGAGCCCCTGCCTCGATTCCGCCAAAGCGGGAAAATCTCCGGCGGGCGGCCGTGCGGCAAGGCCATCCGCCCGTCGCCGATTGTCAGCGGCGGGCAAAGCGCGCACAACAGCGGCCAGGAGGCCGTCATGACGCCCGACATTGCCGCGCTGACCGAGAAAATCGCCGCCCTGCAAAGCGAGCTCGATGCCGAGCTGGCCAAACGCCGCGCCGAACTGCGCGTCGGCCTCGAACACGGCCGCGTCGCCTTCGAGGACGAAATCCTGCGCCGCCATCGCGCGCTGAAGACCGCGCTCACGGCTTATGTCTGGGAGGCGCGCCCGCTCGTGATCCTGACCGCGCCGGTCATCTATGCGCTCATCCTGCCGCTGGTGCTGCTCGATTTGTTCGTCACGGTCTATCAGGCGGTTTGCTTTCCGGTCTACAACATCCCCAAGGTGCGGCGCGCCGACTATCTCGTCTTCGACCGCCACCACCTCGCCTATCTCAACGCGCTGGAAAAGCTCAACTGTGCCTATTGCTCCTATGCCAACGGACTGATCGCCTATGTGCGCGAGATCGCCGCGCGCACCGAGCAATACTGGTGCCCGATCAAGCATGCGCGGCGTGTGATCGGCGCGCATGCGCGCTACGCGACGTTCGACGACTATGGCGACGCGGAGAATTATCAGGCGCGCGCGGCGGAGTTGCGCGCGAAGCTGGCCGAAGAAGGAAACGCGGCGCGGACGTGAAACGTCCGTCCGGTTACTGCCCTCGTCGATCTGTTATCCTGCGAGGCGCGGCTTCGTCGCGTGCCTCAGGATGACGAATGAAACTGGGCGCGCTGGCGCCGCACGAAAGATTGCGCGCAGACTTTCGTCAGTGTCCCGCGCGGTGCAGCGTGAAACGGTGCGCCGCAGAACCGGGACCATTCCGGACTCAGACTTCGTAACGATCCCGGGTCTGCGGTGCATCACTTCGTGCGGCACCGCGCCCGGGATGACGGACAAAGCATTGGCCGCGTAGGAGGTCACCTCTCCCCGCTTGCGGGGGTCCAGTGATGGCGATTTTATCCGAGATTTGTTGCGCGAATGTATTCAAGAACTGCTGGAACCCCAGCCAGGCTAGCAATAAGTATTGCTCTCAATACCTCGCCGAAATCGGCAATTCCTCCGCCGGGAACAGCGAGATGACGCGGCAGCCCTTGTCGGTGACCACCACTTCCTCCTCGATGCGCGCGGCCGAATAGCCGTCGGTCGCCGGGCAATAGGTCTCGATCGCGAACACCATGCCTTCCTTGATCTCGGTGGGGTGATCCATCGACACCACGCGCGAGATGATCGGCCGCTCGTGCAGCGCAAGCCCGAGCCCGTGCGCGAACTGCAGGCCGAAGGCCGCCATCTCGTCGGGGAAGCCGAACTCGTCCGCCTGCGGAAACGCCTCGCAGATGTGCGCGGTGGTCGCGCCCGGCTTGATGCGCATCATCGCATTGTCGAGCCATTCGCGCGCCTTCTTGTAGGCGTCGCGCTGGCTGTCGGTGGCGCGCCCGACATTGAAGGTGCGGTAATAGCAGGTGCGATAGCCCATGAAGCTCTGCAGGATGTCGAAGAAGGCCTGGTCGCCGGGGCGGATCAGGCGGTCGGTGAAATTGTGCGGGTGCGGATTGCAGCGCTCGCCGGAAATGGCGTTGACCGCCTCCACGTCGTCGGAGCCGTGGGTGTAGAGGAACTTGTTGACCTCGGCGACGATGTCGTTCTCGCGCACGCCGGGACGCAGCGTGTCGTTGACGAGCTGATAGGCGCCATCCACCATGGCGGCGGCGCGGTTGAGCAGCGCGATCTCGTCGGCGGACTTGATCTCGCGCGCCTCCAGCATCACCTGCTGGCCGTCCTTCACCTTCAGGCCGGCCTGCTCCAGCTCGAACATCATCGGCGGCTCGATGATGTCGACGCCCACCGGCATGTCGGCGACGCCGGCCGCGCGGATGAGCGAGGCAAGCTCCTCGGCGTGACGCTTCATCAGGCCGAATTGCGGGGCGACCGTGCCGCGCAGACCGACCAGCCCGGCCTTGCAGTTTTCCGGCTTGAGCCACGGCGCATAGAGCTTGTGGTGCACGGCGGCGGAGCCGAAGTCCCACAGGACCGGATCGGCCGAGCCGCGCGTGAGCAGCGCCCAGCGCGAGAGCTTGTCGCGCTCCCATTCGCCGATCTTGGTCGAGGTCAGATAGCGGATATTGTTGACGTCGAAGACGAGCAGCGCGCCGAGATCGGACTTCTCCAGCGCCTGGCGCGCGCGCCCGAGCCGGTATTTGTGCAGGCGGCGATAGTCGACGCGCTCCTCGAAGTCGACCCCCATGATGCCGAGCGCGGGCAGCGCGCGACCCCAATTGTGGCGGGGATTGATGTCCTCGGCGCTGATCCGGCGGACCGTGTCGTCCATGGGCGGGGCTCCCTTGTATCTTCTTGATTGGGGTTCAATGATCACTATAGCCATGTCCCGGGCGCGGTGCAGCACGAAGTGGTGCACCGCAGACCGGGGATCGTTTCATGCACCGATTCTGGAATGATCCCGGATCGGCAATGCATCGCCGTGCGCCGCATTGCATCCGGGGCACGTACAAAGACTAGACCGGAATGTCATCCGACAGATCGCGCCAATGCGGGTTCAGCTTTTCGATCAGCTCGAATTTCCAATCGCGGCGCCATCGCTTGAGGCTTCTTTCGCGCGCCCTGGCTTCCAGAATTGATGAGTATTCTTCAAGATAAACCAATTGGATAAGCCCGAAGGAGCTCGCGAAGCCCGGAACGCGTTTGTTTTTATGCTCTGTGAGGCGGCGGGAAATGTCGTTGGTAACGCCGACATAGAGAACACCCCGACGTTGGTTGGTGGGAATGTAGACGTAGTATGCCATCTGCTCCCAATACGCGTGTCCCGGGCGCAGCGCAGCGTGAAACGGTGCGCTGCAGGACCGGGACCGTTCCAGACACAGGTCAGGCCGGAGTGTGTAACGGCCCCGGATCAGCAATGCACCGCTGCGCGCTGCATTGCATCCGGGGCACCGCATATGATCACGCCGCGCTCTTCCCCCACAGCCGGGCGCTGGCGATGTCGGCGCCCTCGCGCAGCGATTTCAGCTTCAGCCACACCACCGGCTCCACCACCCATTCGCGGTTGGTGAAAGTGCCGAAGCCGCAATCGGTGGAGGCGATGACGCGCTCGCGGTCGCCGACGGCGGTCACTGCGTCCTCGATGCGGCGCGCCACCACTTCCGGATGCTCGACGAAATTCGACGTCGTCTCGATCACGCCGGGGATGAGGATCATGTCCTCCGGCAGCGGGTGCTTCTTGAACGCGGCATATTCGTGTGCATGGCGCGGGTTGGAGAACTCGATGGAGAGCGCGCCGACATGGGCCTGGTAGAGCGCGGGCAGGATCTTTTCCAACGCGATGTCGTGGACGTGCGGGCCTTCCCAGTTGCCGTAGCAGACATGCAGGCGCACGCGGTCGCGCGGGATGCCGGCGATGCCCTTGTTGATCGCCGCGACATGCTTCTCGCAGGCCTTGACGAAATCGGCGTCGGAGAGGTCGCGATAGAGCATGGTGCGGTCCATGGCGAGATCGGGGGCGTCGATCTGCAGCAGAAAGCCGGCCTTGTGGATGGCGTTGTATTCATGCGCCATCTCGCGCGCGAGCGCGTCGAGATAGTCGTCGTGCGTCCGGTAATAGGCGTTGAGCATGGTCGAGGAAATGATGCCGGGTGAGGCCGCGGTCATGAACATTTCCGCGAACGTGTCGCCAGCGATCGCCTTGACGCGCGCAAGCTCGCTCTTGATCGGCTTGATGTCGAGATACTTCACCTCGCTCTGCGCTTCCGGCGCGTTCTGCTGCTTGGAGACATGCGGGAAGCGGTGCTTGAGGTAGTTCATCATTTCCGGGAATTGCTCGAATTCCATCCCGCGCCGCCGCTTGGACACGCCGGCGAATCCGGACATGCGCTGCGGCACATAGGTCTGGAAGCCGACGCGCTGCTGCTCACCGTCGTTGCCGATATCGATGCCGGCCTCCGCCTGCTTGCGCACGACATGGCGCACGGCCCTGTCCATCTCGGCGGCCATCTCCGCCGCGTCGAAGGCTTCCCCGGCCTCGCGGCGGATCAGCATGTCCGACAATTTGTCGTTGCGCGGCAGGCTGCCGACATGGGTGGTGAGGATGCGGTCGCGGCTGACAATCATGTTTTGCTCCCGGCCGGTGTCCTTGCGGCCCTATCACACCGACTTCGGCCGTCAACCACAGCCTTGCCCATGCGGCATGCGGCGCGGACGGGGGGCGTGGGCCGGTTCGTGCCCGGACGCAGGCCCGGCGCAGGGTCCATCGCAGGTCCCGGTCATAGGCTGGAGCCGGTCTAAAAGCGTTGACCCGCGCCGACGGCGCCTGCATTATAATTCATGCAGATCGGTCAAGGAAACCCGATCCGACCGAGCGCTAGGTTCACCTTGAGGAGCATAAATTTCACACTTAAAATAATTCGGCTCTTCAAGAAAACGCTAACAAAACAAAACGGGCCGGCGGGGAGGAACATGTCTCAGACTGCATCCAGGACGGTCCCGGCAATCGGGACCGGCGCAGAACTCGATATTCCGCGCCAGTACAATTTCGCAGCGGACATTCTCTCCCGCAATCTTGCGGCGGGACGCGCCAACAAGGCCGCCTTCATCGACAGCCGCGGAAGCTGGACCTACGGACAATTGGCCGAGCGCGTCGCGCGCTTCGGGGCGGCGCTGCGCCAGCGCGGCATGCGGCGCGAGGAGCGGCTGTTCCTGTGCATGCTTGATACGATCGACTGGCCGACGGCGTTTCTCGGCGCGATCAAGGCCGGCATCGTGCCGGTCGCGGTCAACACGCTGCTGACCGAGGACGACTACAAATTCATGCTGACCGACAGCCGCGCGCGCACGCTCGTGGTCTCGGCGGCGCTGTGGCCGAAATTCCAGAGGATCCTGCGCGACTGCCCCGACGTCGAACGCGTGATCGTCTCGGGCGGCAGCGTCGCCGGCCATGAGGATTTCGAGGCCGTCGTCACCGGCGCGGCGCCCGAGGACTATACCGCGCCCACCACCTGCGACGACATGTGCTTCTGGCTCTATTCGTCGGGCTCCACCGGCAAGCCGAAAGGCACGGTGCATGCGCAGGCGAGCATGCGCGTGACCGACGATCTGTACGGCGCGCCGACGCTCGGCATCACCGGGGACGATCTTTGCTATTCGGTCGCCAAGCTCTTCTTCGCCTACGGGCTCGGCAATGCGCTGACATTCCCGATGTCGGCGGGCGCGACGGTGGTGCTGATGGACGAGCGGCCGACGCCGGAAAGCGTCACCGCGCTGCTCAAAAAGCATCCGGTGACGGTGTTCTTCGGCGTGCCGACTTTCTATGCCGCGTTCCTGGCGAGCGCCACCGCGCCGGCGGGCAACGAGGTGCGCTTCCGCCGCTGCGTTTCCGCGGGCGAGGCCCTACCGCCGGAAGTTGGTCGGCGTTTCCGGGAAAAGTACCAGTGCGACATTCTTGACGGCATCGGTTCCACCGAGATGCTGCACATTTTCCTGTCCAACCGGCCCGGCGACGTGAAATATGGCACCACCGGAAAACCGGTACCGGGCTACGAGCTCAGGCTCGTCGGCGACGACGGGCAGCCGGTGAAGCAGGGCGATATGGGCGAGTTGCTGATCCGCGGCGCTTCGAGCGCGATCATGTACTGGAACAACCGCGAACAGTCGCGCCGCACTTTCATGGGTGAATGGACGCGCTCGGGCGACAAGTATCTGCAGGACGAAGACGGCTATTACGTTTATTGCGGCCGCAACGACGACATGCTCAAGGTCTCGGGCCTCTACGTTTCGCCGTTCGAGGTTGAAGGCGCGCTGCAGACGCATTCCGACGTGCTCGAATGCGCGGTGGTGGCCTGGCTCGACGGCGACGGGCTGATCAAGCCGAAGGCGTTCGTCGTTCTGAAGTCGCAAGACAAGGCCTGCGAGGACTTAGCGCGCCAGTTGCAGGAGCACGTCAAAGCCAAACTCGCGCCGTTCAAATACCCGCGCTGGATCGAATTCCGCACCGATCTGCCCAAGACGGCGACCGGCAAGATCCAGCGTTTCAAGTTGCGGGCGGAAGCGCCTGCGTCCTAAGGTCTCCATCAAGAAGAGACCGTCGCTGCCCAGAAAATGCATCAAAATTACATCTAGTCGGAGGAGTGAAGATATGAGGAAAACACTGGTCGCCGCCGGCGCGCTGCTCGCGCTGGCCGCAGGGCCGGGCATCACGTCCGCGATGGCCCAGCAGAAATCGGTAAAAATCGGGTTCGTCTCGACTTTCAGCGGCCCGACCGCGGTCATCGGCAACGATATGCGCAATTCGTTCGAGCTTGCGCTCGACCATATCGGCCGCAAGATGGGCGGCCTGCCGGTGGAAGTCGTCTATGAAGACGACCAGCAGAAGCCGGAAGTCGGCAAGCAGAAGACCGAAAAGCTGATCGAATCCGACAAGGTGGATTTCGTCGTCGGCTACATCTGGTCGAACGTGCTGCTCGCCTCGCTCAAGCCGGTGGTCGATTCCAAGACCTTCCTTGTGATCGCCAATGCCGGCCCCTCGCAGGTCGCCGGCGAGCTCTGCTCGCCCTATGTGTTCTCGACCTCGTGGAACAACGATCAGACCCCGCAGGCGATCGGCCACTACATGAACCAGAAGGGCGTGAAGTCGGTCTATCTGCTTGGACCGAACTATGCCGCCGGCAAGGACATGCTCGCCGGCGTGGCCTCGACTTTCAAGGGCAAGGTGATCGGGCAGGACCTGACCAAGTGGCCGGACCAGCTCGACTTCTCCGCCGAGTTGACCAAGGTGAAGGCCGCCAAGCCCGACGCCGTGTTCGTGTTCTATCCCGGCGCCGCCGGCGTGCAGTTCCTCAACCAGTACGCCCAGGCCGGTCTCAAGGGCACGATCCCGCTCTACACCGCGTTCACGATCGACGAGCTCTCGCTGCCGCGCCAGAAGGAGCTTGCGCTCGGCGTGCCCGGCGCCCAGGAATGGGTGAACGACCTGCCGAACGAGACGAACAAGAAGTACGTCGCCGACTATCGCGCGAAGTACAAGTCGCGTCCCTCGTTCTACGGCGCGCAGTCCTATGACGCCGTCGGCCTGATCAACAGTGCCGTCGTCGCGGTGAAGGGCGATCTGAGCAAGAAGGACGCCATGCGCGACGAGATGCGCAAGGCGAACTTCAAGTCGGTGCGCGGGCCGTTCAAATACGGCAACAACCACGTTCCGATCCAGAACTTCTATCTGCAGGACGTGGTGAAGGACGGCGACGAGCTCGTGCTCAAGACCGTCGCCACCATCGTCAAGGACAGCCAGGACGAACACCACAAGAAATGTCCGATGAAGTGGTGATCTGATGACCGGCCGGACGGCGGCGGGAACGCTGCCGTCCGGCTTTTCATGAGCAATCGCGCGGGGCGCGCGCGTGGAAAACGGGCTGCGATGCTGCTTTTTGTCGAACAGTTTCTGAACGGGCTGCAATTCGGACTGCTGCTGTTTCTGCTGGCGGCGGGCCTGACGCTGGTTTTCGGGATCATGGATCTCGTCAACCTGGCGCACGGCTCGTTTTACATGCTCGGCGCCTATTTCGCCGCGACCTTCACCGCGCTGACCGGAAGCTTTATCGGCGGCGTGGTGCTGGCGCTGGCGGCGACGCTTCTGGTCGGGATGGCGGTCGAGGTCATCGCCATGCGGCGGCTCTACCGGCGCGACCATCTCGATCATGTGCTGGCGACCTTCGGCCTGATCCTGTTCTTCAACGAGCTGGTGCGCCTGATCTGGGGCCCGGCCGGCATGAATCTGACGCTGCCGTCCTGGCTCAATACCTCGGTCGAGATCCTGCCGGACGTGCAGTATTCGATGTACCGGCTGTCGATCATCGTGGTGGCGCTGGCGGTGGCGATTGCGCTCTACCTCATCGTGATGCGCACGCGCGTCGGCATGCTGATCCGCGCCGGCGCCTCCAACCGCGAAATGATCAGCGCGCTCGGAATCAACATCAAGCTGCTCTACACGTTCGTGTTCGGCGTCGGCGCGGCGCTCGCGGGCCTCGCCGGCCTGATGCAAGCGGCGATCCTCACCGCGCAGATCGGCATGGGCGAGAACATCCTGATCCTTGCCTTCGTCGTCATCATCATCGGCGGTATCGGCTCGATCCGCGGCGCCTTCATCGCCGCGATCTTTGTCGGACTGATCGACACGGTCGGCCGCGCCTTCCTGCCGGATTTGCTCAAGCTCGCTTTGAGCCCGGCCGCTGCTGCGACCGCGGCGCCGGCCCTGTCGTCGATGCTCATCTATCTTGTCATGGCCATCATCTTGGTGGTCCGGCCCGCCGGCCTGTTCCCAGCCCCTGGTAGCCGATGATGCCGGCTCTGACCCTCCGCAACGTCGTGGTTGCGCTGCTGTTGCTCATGCTCTTTCTGGTGCCGGTCTATGCGGCCGTCATCGGCAACAATTTCGTGCTGAGTCTGTTCACGCGCATCGTGATCCTCGCCATGGCGGCGACGAGCCTCAACCTGATCATGGGCTATGGCGGCATGGTGAGCTTCGGGCATGCTGCCTATCTCGGCATCGGCGGCTACGTGGTCGGCATTCTCGCCTACGAGGGAATCCTGTCCGGCTTCCTGCAATGGCCGCTCGCGCTTCTCGTGTCGGCGCTGATCGCCTTCGTGATCGGGCTGTTGTCGCTGCGCACGCGCGGCGTCTATTTCATCATGATCACGCTCGCCTTCGCGCAGATGATCTATTACGTCGGCGTCAGCCTCAACCGCTACGGCGCCGACGACGGGCTGACGATCTATCGCCGCAGCCAGTTCGGCGACCTGATCAACCTCTCCAACAAGACGGTGTTCTATTATCTGTGCCTCGTGCTGCTGCTGGCGTCGATCTATCTGGTCTGGCGCCTGGTGAATTCGCGCTTCGGCATGGCGATCCAGGGCGCGCGCTCCAACGACCGGCGCATGCACGCCATCGGTTTCCCGACCTTCCGCTACCGGCTCACCTGCTTCGTGATTGCCGGCACGATCTGCGGGCTGGCCGGCGTGCTGCTCGCCAACCATACCGATTTCATCAGTCCGGCGGTGATGCACTGGACGCGCTCCGGCGACCTGATCGTCATGGTGGTGCTGGGCGGAATGGGCTCGCTGTTCGGGCCGCTGATCGGGACGGTGGCATTCCTGGCGCTGGAGGAATGGCTGTCCGGCATCACGGAATACTGGCAGATCATTTTCGGTCCGCTGCTGCTTGCGATCGTGCTGTTCGCGCGCGGGGGCATCGACGGCTTGCTGGCGGGGATTCGTCGTGACTGACGCATTGCTCAGGGTCGACGGACTGACCAAGCGCTTCGGCGGCGTGATCGCCTCCGAAGGCGTCGCGCTCGAGGTGGCGAACGGCGAACTGCACGCCATCATCGGCCCCAACGGCGCCGGCAAGACCACGCTGATCGGGCAACTGACCGGCGAGATCGCGCCCGACAGCGGGCGCGTGCATTTCGCCGGGCAGGACATCACCACGCTGCCGACCTACCGGCGCAGCGCCATCGGCATGGCGCGCTCGTTCCAGATCACCTCGCTGTTCCTCGACATGACGGTGCTCGACAATGTCGCGCTCGCCGTGCAGGCGCATTCCGGCCACTCGTTCCGGTTCTGGACTCCGGCCCGCAGCGAAACCAGGCTGCGCGAACCGGCGCGCGCCGCGCTCGCCCGCGTCGGCCTCGGCGACCGCGAGAACGTCGTCGTGCGCGACATGAGCCACGGCGAACACCGCCAGATCGAGATCGCGATGGCGCTCGCCACGCGCCCGCGCCTGCTGCTGCTGGACGAGCCGATGGCGGGCATGGGTCCCGAGGAGTCGGCGCGGCTGGTCAACCTGCTGCGCGAATTGAAGAAGGAATACACCATCCTTCTGATCGAGCACGACATGGAGGCGGTGTTCGCGCTGGCCGACCGGATTTCGGTGCTGGTCTATGGCCGCGTCATCGCCACCGGCGCGCCGGCTACGATCCGCGTCAATCCGGAAGTCATCCAGGCCTATCTCGGCGAACAGCAGGTGGCCGGCCATGGCTGAGCGCGCGATGCTCGAGGTCGAGAATATCGAGACCACCTACGGCTTCAGCCAGGTGCTGTACGGGGTGTCGCTTTCCATCGCGCCCGGCGAGATGGTGACGCTGATGGGCCGCAACGGTATGGGCAAGACCACGACCGTGCGCTCGATCATGGGACTGACGCCGGCGCGCGCCGGCTCGATCCGTTTCAACGGGCAGGAGATCCGCGGCTACCCGGCCTATCGGGTCGCCAAGCTCGGCGTCGGCCTCGTGCCGGAAGGCCGCCAGATATTCCCCAACCTCTCCACGCGCGAGAACCTAGTCGCGACCGGGGCGAACCGCAGCGGCGCCGCCGATCCCTGGCGTTTCGAAAGCGTGTGCGAGCTGTTCCCGCGGCTGGCCGACCGGCTCGACAATATGGGCAGCCAGCTGTCGGGCGGCGAGCAGCAGATGCTGGCGATCGGGCGCGCGCTGATGACCAATCCGCGCCTCCTGATCCTCGACGAGGCGACCGAAGGGCTCGCCCCGCTCATCCGCGAGGAAATCTGGCGCTGCCTGGAGCGGCTGAAATCGCGCGGCCAGGCGATCCTCGTCATCGACAAGAACGTGGACGCGCTCACGCGGATCGCCGACCGGCATTATCTAATCGAGCGCGGGCGGGTGGTCTGGACCGGCACCTCGGCGGAACTCTCGGCCAATCCCGATATTCAACATCGATATCTTGGGATTTAGGCCGCTCCGAGCGGCTGCTCCACAAATTTCGCGCTTTTCGGCCCGAACGACATGCACTATTGTGCATGTCGTCAGAGGACCACTGTCTTGCCGGAAGCGAAAACGAAATCGGGTGAAAAAACCGCCGCCGAGCCCGGGCCGGGCGAGGCGCAGTTCATGGGCGATGTCGGTCGCCTGGTGCGGCTCGGCCGCGCCAAGCGCGGCATGACGCGCCGCCGGCTGGCGCAGGATTCCGGCATCTCCGAACGCTATCTGGCGCAGATCGAAAGCGGGCACGGCAACCCGTCGGTGATCGTGCTCAAGGCGATCGCCGACGCCTTCGAAATGCCGGTCGCCGACCTGCTGCCGGTCAACGGCGCGCGCCACCCGATCGTCGCCAACATCCTCTCCGTGCTCGGACGCGTGCCGCAGCCGGATCTGCCGGCGATCGCCGACCTGGTCGAGCAGAAGCTGCGCGAGCGCGCGGCCGCCGACCGCGCGCAGCGGATCGCGCTCGTGGGTCTGCGCGGCGCCGGCAAGTCGACGCTCGGCCGCCTGCTGGCTCAGAAGCTCGGTTTCCCGTTCGTCGAACTCAACCGCGTGGTCGAGCGGGAATACGGCGCCAGCGTCTCGATGCTGATCGAGATTTCGGGCGTCAACACGTTCCGCCGCTACGAGCGCGCCTGTCTGGAGCGCGTCATCGCCGACCACGACAAGGTCGTGATCGCGACCGCCGGCGGCATCGTGGCCAGCCTCGATACCTACGCGCTCCTGCTCCAGCGCACGCACACGATCTGGCTGCAGGCGCAGCCGCAGGAGCACATGGGCCGCGTCATGGAGCAGGGCGACTTCCGCCCGATGTCGGAAAACCGCGAAGCGATGGCCGACCTCATGGCCATCCTCGAGGCGCGCCGCGCCGACTATTCGCGCGCGGAAGCCCAGCTCGATACGTCCGGTGAAATGGTGAACAAAAGTGCGGAGAAACTCGCGCGTCTGGCACAGGAACTGATTCGATGACCGAACTCGCAGATTTCGGATTTCTCAACCTCGCCGCGCAGCGACTCGAATACTGCATGATCGGGCCACGCCCGGCGCAGGCGCCGACCATCGTCATGCTGCATGAAGGGCTCGGCAGCGTGGGCATGTGGGGCGATTTCCCCGAGCGCCTGGCGAAGGCCACGGGAGCCGGAATTTTCCTTTATTCACGGGCCGGTTACGGCCAGTCGAGCCGCGTTTCGCTGCCCCGTCCGCTCAGCTACATGCACGACGAGGCGACCGGCACGCTCAAAGAGATTCTCGCCGCCATCGAGTTCCGGCGCGGCCTCTTGCTCGGCCACAGCGACGGCGCCTCGATCGCGACCATCTATGCCGGCAGCATCCAGGACCATCGCGTGCGCGGGCTCGTGCTGATCGCGCCGCATTTCTTCGTCGAGGACGTCAGCGTCAAATCGATCGCCGAAGCCAAGACCGCCTACGAGTCGGGCGACCTCAAGGGCAAGCTCGCGCGCTGGCACAGTGATCCCGACAATGCTTTCCATGGCTGGAACGGCGCGTGGCTCGATCCGCGCTTCCGCGCCTGGGACATCACCCAGGAGCTCGCCTATATCCGCGTGCCGATCTTGATCGTGCAGGGCGAGGACGACCAGTACGGCACGACGAAACAGATCGAGGCGGCGCAGGAGGAATGCTACTGCCCGGTCGACGTCACGCTCGTGCCCGGCGCGCGGCACGCCCCGCATCGCGAAGCGCCGGAGGTGACGCTCGAGACGGTCGCGGCCTTCATCAACCGGCTCTTGCGCACGCACGGCGAGGCGCAGGCGGCCTGACAAGCGGCCTGATACGGCGACCCCGGCAGGCCGCTGCCACCCGCCGGGGTTCCCTTGCAGACGGCGGCGTCTGGCGCCGCGTTACCGGTTCTGCTTCGGCATGCCGCTGCCGGCTCCGGTGGTCGATGCCGGGTTCGGCACGCACTGCTGTGCCTGTCCCTGCTTGGCTTTTTCGCACTCCGCCATGCTGGCGAACGTGCAGTTCGCCTTGCTGTCGGTTCCCGAGCCCTGCAGGCAGAAACGGCCCTGGTTTCCCGGGGTCGCGGTCTGCGCAAGCGCGGGCGCCGCGAGGGCGAAGGCGAGCAGGACGGATGTGGCAATGGTCAGGCGCATGGACGTCTCCTTCCGAGCGTTCCGAAGGCCCCCCGGGTGAGAACGGCGAGACGCCGCGCACGTTCCAGGTACGCGCCAGATACGCGCACGTTCCGCGCCGGGCATTGCCGGCAACCGGCGGACTGTTTCCCGCAGCGGCGCCGGCGGGGCGGGTCAAAGGGGGGCCTGAAAGGGCGACTGGAAGCCGCGGAAGCAGAATTTTAGTGTAGACAAGGTCCAAACATGAATTATAGTGCATATTCGCCGGAGGCGTTCTCTGGCCAACACAACCGACGGGACGGGATGGCCATGGCAGAGGGTAGCCGCAGACTGGCAAACGGGGCGCGCCGGATCGATTTCGCCACTGACCCCTCGCGCTACCGGCACTGGAAGCTCGCGGTGGACGGCGAGGTCGCCACGCTGACCATGGACGTGGACGAGAAGGGCGGCCTCTATGAGGGCTACGACCTCAAGCTGAATTCCTACGACCTCGGGGTCGATATCGAGCTGGCCGACGCGATGCAGCGGCTGCGCTTCGAGCATCCCGGCGTGAAGACCATCCTCCTGCGCTCGGGCAAGCCGCGCGTCTTCTGCGCCGGTGCCAATATCCGCATGCTCGCGGGCGCCGCCCATGCCGACAAGGTCAATTTCTGCAAGTTCACCAACGAGACGCGCAACGCGATCGAGGACGCCTCCGAGCATTCCGGGCAGAAGACGATCGCGGTCGTGACCGGCTCGTGCGCGGGCGGCGGCTACGAGCTCGCGCTCGCCGCCGACCACATCATGCTGGTCGACGACGGCTCCTCCACGGTGGCGCTGCCGGAACTGCCGCTGCTCGCGGTGCTGCCGGGCACCGGCGGGCTGACGCGCGTCACCGACAAGCGCAAGGTGCGCCGCGACCACGCCGACGTCTTCTGCACGATCGAGGAAGGCATCAAGGGCAGGCGCGCGGTGGAATGGCGGCTGGTCGACGAGATCGTGCCCAACACCCGGCTGGAAGCCGCGGTGAAGGAGCGCGCGGCCGAGTTCGCGACGAAATCCGACCGGCCCGCGGCCGGCGAAGGCGTCAGGCTGACGCCGCTCAAGCGCACGTTCACCGAAACGGGCGTCGACTATTCGGCCCTTTCGGTCGCCTATGACCGCGCCGGCCGCATCGCGACCATCACGCTGCGCGGACCGGACACGCCGCCGCCTGCCGACGCGGCGGCATTGACGGCGCAAGGCGCCGAATTCTGGCCGCTGCGACTCGCGCGCGAGCTGGATGACGCGATCCTCGACCTGCGCACCAACGAACTCGAGATCGCCGTCGTCGTGTTCAAGTCGGCCGGCGATCCGGCGCAGGTGCTCGCCTACGACGCGTTCCTCGACGCCAACAAGGCGAACTGGTTCGTGCGCGAAGTGCGCCTCCTGTGGAAACGCGTGCTCAAGCGCGTCGATCTGACCTCGCGCTCGCTCGCCGCCGTCATCGAGCCGGGTTCCTGCTTTGCCGGCACGCTCGCCGAAATCCCGCTCGCCTGCGACCGCTCCTACATGCTGATCGGCCAGCTCAACGGCAGCAACCAGCCGCCGGCCGCGATCGCGCTGAGCGCGATGAATTTCGGCGCCTATCCGATGCCGAACGGCCTGTCGCGGCTGGCGAGCCGCTTTCTCGACGACGACAAGGCGCTCGCGGCCGCCCGCGCGCGCATGGGCGACATGCTCGGTGCCGAGGCGGCCGAAGAGCTTGGCCTTGTGACCTTCGCCTATGACGACATCGACTGGGACGACGAGATCCGCATTTTCCTCGAGGAACGCGCGAGCTTCTCGCCCGACGGCCTCACCGGCATGGAAGCCAATCTGCGCTTCGGCGGACCGGAAACCATGGAATCGAAAATCTTCTCGCGCCTGACCGCGTGGCAGAACTGGATTTTCCAGCGCCCGAACGCGGTCGGCGAGGAGGGCGCGTTGCGCCGCTACGGCAGCGGGCAGAAGCCCGCGTTCGACATGCGGCGGGTGTGAGTTTTCGTGTCCCGGGCGCAGCGCAGCGTGAAACGGCGCGCTGCAGAACCGGGACCGCAAGAGAGACCGTCGTCGTAACGGTCCCGGCTCTGTGGTGCGCGCTGCGCCGCGTCCGGGACACGAAAGGAAAGCCAAGGAGCGTCCCATGAATCTCATGAATGTCGATTACTCGACCCAGATCCCCAATAATGTCGGCCTCACCGAGGACCCGCGCGTGCTCAAGGCGCTGGAGACCTGGCATCCGGGTTATCTCGACTGGTGGCAGGACATGGGACCGGAAGGTTTCCAGGAATCGCTCGTCTATCTGCGTACCGCCGTCTCCGTCGATCCCAAGGGCTGGGCCAAGTTCGACTATGTGAAGATGCCGCAATACCGCTGGGGCATCCTGCTCGCGCCGGCCGAAGAGAGCCGCAAGGTGCCGTTCGGCCAGCATTACGGGGAGGCCGCCTGGCAGGAAGTGCCGGGCGAGCATCGCGCCATGCTGCGCCGCCTGATCGTGATCCAGGGCGACACCGAGCCGGCCTCGGTCGAGCAGCAGCGCCATCTCGGCAAGACCGCACCTTCGCTCTACGACATGCGCAACCTGTTCCAGGTGAACGTCGAGGAAGGCCGCCATCTCTGGGCCATGGTGTATCTGCTGCAGAAATATTTCGGCCGCGACGGCCGCGAGGAAGCCGACGAATTACTGCGCCGCCGCTCCGGCTCGACCGACGCGCCGCGTATGCTCGGCGCCTTCAACGAGGCGACGCCGGACTGGCTGTCGTTCTTCATGTTCACTTTCTTTACCGACCGCGACGGCAAGATGCAGCTCGAGTCGCTGGCGCAATCCGGCTTCGACCCGCTCTCACGCACCTGCCGCTTCATGCTGACCGAGGAAGCCCACCACATGTTTGTGGGCGAGACCGGCGTCGGGCGCACCGTGCAGCGCACCTGCGAGGCGATGAAGGCGGCCGGCATCGAGAATCCCTATGACGTCGCGAAAATCCGCGCGCTCGGCGTCATCGACCTGCCGACCGTGCAGAAGAAGCTCAACCTGCATTATTCGCTGTCGCTCGACCTGTTCGGCTCGGAGGTCTCGACCAACGCCGCCAACGCCTTCAATGCCGGCATCAAGGGCCGCTTCCAGGAAACCAAGATCGAGGACGACCATAAGCTGACGAACTCGACCTATCCGGTGCTCAAGCTGGTCGACGGCGAGATCAAGCGCGTCGACGAGCCGGCGCTGACCGCGCTCAACATGCGGCTGCGCGACGACTACACCAACGATTGCGGCAAGGGCGTCGAGCGCTGGAACAAGGTGATCGAGAAGACCGGCGTGCAGTTCCGCCTCGAACTGCCGCATGTCGCCTTCCATCGCCATATCGGCGAGTTCAAGGACGTGCATGCGACGCCGTCCGGCATCCTGCTCGACGACGCCACTTGGGCGAAGCAGCGCGACCAATATCTGCCCTCAACGGCGGACGGCGACTTCATCAGCGAACTGATGAAGCCGGTGATGGAGGCAGGCCAGTTCGCCGGCTGGATCGCTGCGCCCAAGGTTGGCATCGACAACAAGCCGGGCGACTTCGAGTATGTGAAGATCGCGGCGTGATTGCATCAAGTGCCGCGCTTTTTCGACCTCATCCTGAGGAGCATCGCGAAAGCGATGCATCTCGAAGGATGGGGTCGCCACCGTAGCCGCCCTCGTCCTTCGAGACGGCTGCTTCGCAGCCCCCTCAGGATGAAGGCGGAACTGATGTCGTGACAAGCATGGACGCAATCGCCTCCGCCCCCCACAAGCAGCATCTCATCGATCCCGAGATCTGCATCCGCTGCAACACCTGCGAGGAGACCTGTCCGGTCGACGCGGTGACGCACGACGACAACAACTATGTCGTCGATCCGGACAAGTGCAATTTCTGCCTCGACTGCATCGCGCCGTGCCCGACCGGCTCGATCGACAACTGGCGCATGGTGGGCAAGCCCTACACGGTTGCCGAGCAGTTTTCCTGGAACGAACTGCCGGTGCAGGAGCAGATCGAACTCAATGCTGCGGCGGAAAAGGGCGACGGTGAAGCGGAGGATGATGAAGCCGCGCGGCTGATCGCGCAGGCGCACCAGGGCGCCGGCGGCAAGAGCATCGCGCCCGCTTCCGCAAGCAAGCCCAAGATCAATCTCTATAACCGCAGCAAGCCGGCGCTTGCGACCGTCACCGGCAATCTGCGCCTCACCGCGGCCGAGGCCGACAACGACGTGCGCCACATCATTCTGGACTTCGGCGCGCAGGTCTTTCCGGTGCTGGAAGGCCAGAGCATCGGCATCGTCGCGCCCGGCACCGACAAGGACGGCAAGCCGCACAATATCCGTCTCTATTCGGTCGCGAGCCCGCGCGAAGGCGAGAAGACCGGCGCCAACAATCTCTCGCTCACGGTCAAGCGCGAGCCGAACGGCGTCTGCTCGAACTACCTGTGCGGCTTGAAGAAGGGCGACCAGGTGCAGGTGACCGGTCCGTTCGGCGCGACCTTCCTGATGCCGGACGACCCGTCCGCCAACATCATCATGATCTGCACCGGCACCGGTTCCGCGCCGTTCCGCGGCTTCACCGAGCGGCGGCGGCGCAACATGAAGGATGCGCCCGGGCGCATGATGCTGTATTTCGGCGCGCGCCGGCCGGAGGAACTGCCCTATTTCGGTCCGCTGCAGAAGGTCCCGGACGGTCTTTTGCGCAAACACTTCGCCTATTCGCGCGTGGCCGGCGAACCCAAGACCTATGTGCAGGACCGCATGCGCCAGACGGCGGACGAGGTTGCGGTGTTCCTGAAGAACGACAGGACCCACGTCTATCTGTGTGGCCTGAAAGGCATGGAGAGCGGCGTCGACGAGGCGTTCGCCGACATCTGCCGCGGCGCCGGAATCGACTGGTCCGGCCTGCGCACGCAGATGCGCGCGCAGGGGCGCTATCACGTGGAGACGTATTGATCGCCTCCCTGTCCCGGCAGGGAGGCCTGTGCCACCGAAAGACTGTTCGGGTCAGATCGCCGACAGCCGCCACGCGTGCGGAAAACTGCCATACTCGGCGCTGGTGACGCCGTTGCGGGTGGAGCCGGGATAATTTTCCAGCGGTGCGACCACCGTCAGCCGCACAACCGCCGTTTCACCGGGCTTCAGCAGTCCGGCATGCACGGCCGCGACTCCGATCGTCGAATCGCGGGTGTAGACATCGGTTCCCCACAATTGTCCCTCGGTCATGCCCGTGACGCGGAAATAGTAGGTCGTGCCGGCCGCTTCGCACAGGTCGTGCATGCTGGATGGCGCGTCGGATGCGATGAAGTTCTGTTCGAGCAGCTTGCGAAGCTGTCTGCGCGACAGCTTTCCGCGCCGGTCGAAATAGGCGACAAGTTCCTGAACCGCCTTCATGGCGAATCCTCCTTTCGCATGACGATGACCCGCCCATAAGGCGGCTGGAACGACGTGCTTTCGCGCGGCAGCGCCCACAGCAGGGCATAGGGCGGAGCTTCGCCCGGATACTCGATGTCGCCGTCGGTGATGACGACGGCTGCGGTCACGCGCGGATCCTCGGCCAATACCTGCAGGGCCGGAGTAAGGTTGCTGCCGCCATATCCGCTGACCTCGTATTCGGCGAGCTCGGCGGGCGACAGCGTTTCGTCGGAGGTGACGGCCGTGTCGCACTGGATGACGCGGATGTCGTCAACGCCGGCCGCTTCGCAGAAATCCGCAATCGCGCCAAGCGCGCCAGGAATGTCGTCGCTCATCGAGGCGCTGGTATCGAGAATGATGTTGAGCATCCAGGCATAGCGTTTGCGCCCCGGCGACACGATGTCGGTGCGGTCGGCGCCACGGCGCGAGGGACGCATGAAGGTTCGCTCGCCCGGCGAGACGCCCTCAAGCCAGGTCTGCAATGCGATTTGCCACGGCGTGCGGTAGACGCCGCGCAGCGCCCTGACATGGCGCTGCGACGATCCGGGATCGGTGCCGCGTCCGCGCATTGCATCCAGGGCCTTCGCAAGCGCCATTCCCCGCGCGGCGAGATCGCGGATGGCGCGGGCGCGCGCATCCTGATCCTCGCTGTCGCCGGGATACATCTCGCGCTCGAGCGCGGCGTCGAGCACGTCGCCCGCATTGTCCGGTGCGTCCTGCCGCGCGGCGCCGAGCACCCGGTCGACGGTTGCGATCCCGCCTTCCCAGACCCTCGTGCGCGAGGCCATCTGGCTGCCGGAACTGCGCATCTGCAGGATGATTTCCTCGGCGGACTTCTCGCGCGCGCCGGGCATGTCGAGCCCGCCCGCCGGAATCGAGGTGACGCCGAGCGCATGCCGCAGCATGTCGTTTATGATGTAGTCGTGGGCGTAGTTGAACTCGAGATGATGCGATCCCCTGGCGCGGTCGTGGGTGCGCAAGGCGAGATGAAGCAATTCGTGCGCGAGCACGAAGATGAGATCGTTGCCGGACAGCCGGGCCGCGAATGCCGGATTTGCGACGAGGCGCCCGGAGGCGAACACGCCCATGGTCGGAACGCGATCGTCGAGCGCGACGCGGACCGCGGCGGCGAGCCCCGAAAGATGCGGAAACGGCACCGTCACCATCCGCAGCGCACGCCTGATCCGGTCGAGCGCTGCGCGGTCGGCCTGTGCTGCCTCGCTCATGCCGCTGCAACCTTGCGCAGAAGATCGTACATGGCGCGGTCGGCGCCAAGCGATCCCCACTTTTCGACCATGTCGGTCAGCAGGATGAGCTGATGTTCGGTCGACAGGCTGCGCAGGAAGCGATTGATCGTGCACGGATTGAAGCCGTCGGCCCGCCCGTCGCGCACGAACTGCCGGATGCAGTCGAGGATGAACCAGCGCGCGGTCTCTCCCTGCGGAAGCAGCCCGGGATCGCGGATATAGTCCGCGAGCGGACGCACGGCCCCGATCGCTTCTTCGGCGAGCGCGCAGAACATCGCCGCGTCCTCCGGCGAGAGCCGTCCGAACGCCAGCGCCCGGCGCGTTTCATTGCTCAGGAGGCCGGATTTCTCTGCCATGTCGAGTGCGCGCGAGAGCAGGGTCCAGGCGCGCGGGGTGGAAAACGGCACCGGGTCCGCCGGCACCGGGCGCATGAGGGCGTCCGGGATGGTGGCGATGAAGCTGCGGATCTCGCTGCGGACCCGGCTGCGCTGCGCCCAAGCGAGCCACTCTTCGATATCGACGCGCAATTGCAGAATGGTGACGCGGTTGATCAGCGCCGAGCTCATGGCGCGCACAAGCGCGCGGTCCTGCAGGCGGTTGCCCGCAGCGACGACCCAGGTGCCCTTGGGAAGCGCATGCTCGCCGAGACGGCGCTCCAGCAACAGCGAGTAAAACGCCTTCTGGACATCGGGCGCACAGGCGGGGAGTTCGTCAAGGAACAGGCAGAACGGCTCCGGCCTTTCCGGCAGCAGAATGCGGGGAGGACAAAAGACGGAGCGTTCACCGATGATGCGCGGAATGCCGCTCACGTCCTCGGGCGCGATCTGGGTGCCGAGCAGCGAGCGGCACGGCAATCCCGCCTCGCGGGCGGCCTCGTAGACCATCTCGGACTTGCCCATGCCGGGGGCCGAAAGCAGCAGAAAGCTCTGCTCGTGCGCCATGCACTGGATCAGCTTCTTGGCCTGCTGAAGCGTCACCACCTCGTTGAATACGCTTTGACCGGTCTGCATTGGCCTCTCCCCTGATGCGATCAGCCGGAGCAACAAAGCGGCGCATGTAGGAGGGGTGGCCGGTCGCGGCCAGATCGGATCGGGATATTTTTTTTGCCCGGTCCGCCGTGTTCGGCATCTGTTCGGGATTCATGCAGGCCGCCGGCCGCGCTCGGGGCTTTTCAGCAGGCGCGTTGCGCCCGCGGCGACGACACCTGAATTGGCATTCATGATGTACACGCGCGACGTCCATGACCGGGAACATGACCGGGGATATGTGCGCAGGGGCGCCATCGCGTCGAGACGGATTGTTCCGGATGCGGCGCCGCGCCCGGGACGCGTAAAACCTACTCCGCCGCCCGTTTCGCGCTGTCCCACCACGGGCACACGCCGTCCATGACGTTGTGATTGCCCGCGATCACCTGCACGGGCTCGCGCACGCCGTCGCGTGCATTCTGCATGCGGATCGCGCGCGCCTCGAGCCGCTTCTGCGGCGACAGCCAGGAGCGTTCGTGACCCCAGAGGCTCGGGCCGGTGACCATCTCGACCGGATCCCAGTTCGTGGGCTCGATCGAGCGGCCGCCCCAGCCGCATTCGACCATGAAGCCGGACGGCGCATTGGCATAGAACGAGAACATGAGATCGTTGGTGTGGCGGCCGAGCGTGACGCCGATGCGCCCTTCGTCGCCGAGCGCGAGGTCGTAGGCCTGGCCGACATCGTCGAAGCTGTAGAGCTCCATCATCAGATGATGGATGAAATTCTTTCCGGTCTCGATCAGGGCGAGGCTGTGGTGGCGCGGATTGACGTGAAGAAAAAAAGCCTTGAACGGCCGCAGCGTGTAGTCGCTCAGGCCGAAGCCGAGCACCTGACGATAGAAGGGCAGGACCTCGCCGATACGCTCGACGGTGAGCACGGCATGTCCCATGCCGAGCGGGCCGGTGCGGAAGCCGGAGAGCGTACGGCCGGGCCGGAACGGATCGCCGGTGATCTCCGCATCGTGAAAGACCTCGATGCGGTTGCCGGCCGGGTCGTGGAAGAAGACCAGGTCGCGGACGCGGCGCTGGTCCGCGAGCGCGCGGTCGCCGCGTGCAACGGCGATGCCGGCTGCCTCGACCCGCGCCGCGACGGCGTCGAGCGAGGCTGCATCCGCCGTCTCCCAGCCGAAGAATTGCGCGCCGTCGCCGCCGTCGGCATCGACGATCAGGCGCTGCTTGCGGTCGTCCATGCGAAAGCGCAGTTGCGAGCGCGCGCGCTCCGCAAGCTGCAGGCCGACCAGACCGGTCGCGAACCGCTCCCAGTCTTCGAGCGCCTTGGTGCGGATGCCGACATAACCGAGCGACTGGATCGCCATGGCGCGTTCCTCGCGTTCCGTTCGACCGTTTCCGGTGGCTATCGTCGACCTACAATAAAACGGGATGACCGTTGTTCAAACGGTCATCCCGCTCTGGTCCTGTCAAAATGCCGCCGTGTCGGGAGGCATGGCGCGGCCGGAACGTGCCGCCGCGACTACTCGGCCGCCTGGCGCTTCGGGCCGGCATGGACGGAGACGAGATAGTCCATCGCCGCTTGCACGCCGCCCTTCTTGTGCGGGACGCCTGCGAGCGACAGTGCCATCTCGGTGTTGGCGAGCGCGCCGATCAGCGTGCCGTCATTGATGTCGCCGAGATGGCCGATGCGGAAATACTTGCCGGCATAGGGGCCGAAGCTCGCGCCGTAGGAGATGTTGAAGGTCTCCAGCGCGAGGCTGCGGAAGGCGTCGCCGTCATGGCCTTCCGGCATCATCACCGCGGTGATGGTCGGCGAATGGTATTTCGGATCGCGGACCATGATCTCGAGCCCCCAGGCGCGCACCGCGCGGCGGGTGGCTTCCGCCAGCCGGTCGTGGCGGGCGAACACGTTGTCGAGACCCTCTTCGTGCAGCATCTGCACCGACTGTTCGAGGCCCCAGAGCATCTGCGTCGCCGGCGTATAGGGGAAGAAGCCGACTTTGTTCATGTTGAGCATGTCGTCCCAGGCGAAGAACGACTTCGGCAGCGTCGAGGTCTTGTTGGCGGCGAGTGCCCTGTCGCTTACCGCGTTGAACGACATGCCGGGCGGCAACATCAATCCCTTCTGCGCGCCGCCGACGGTGACGTCCACGCCCCATTCGTCGTGGCGATAGTCGGTTGAGGCGAGCGAGGAGATGGTGTCGACGAGGAACAGCGCCGGGTGGCCGGCGGCGTCGATCGCCTTGCGGATGTCGGCGATCGGGGAGAGCGCTCCGGTGGAGGTCTCGTTGTGCAGGACGCAGACCGCCTTGATCTCCTTGTTCTTGTCCTCGCGCAGCGCCTTCTCGATCACGGCCGGATCGACGCCGGTGCGCCAGTCGGTGGTGATGAATTCCGGCTTCAGGCCGAGCTTCTCGGCCATCTTCTTCCAGAGCGTGCCGAACTGGCCGGTCTCCACCATCAGCACGCGGTCGCCCGGCGACAGCGTGTTGACGAGCGCGGCTTCCCAGGCGCCGGTGCCGGTCGCGGTATAGATAATGACCGGGTTCGCGGTCTTGAAAATTGTCTTGACGCCGTCGAGACAGCGCTTGGCCAGGCGGGCGAATTCCGGACCCCGGTGGTCAATGATCGGGGTATCCATCGCGCGCAGGATACGATCGGGGACCGGCGACGGCCCGGGAATCTGCAGGAAATGGCGCCCGGCGACGCGCGAGGAATTCTGAGCCATGGACTTTTCGCTCCCTGGAAATGCCGGATTGGGCGGCCGCCGGCACGGCGCATGGTGCAAAAGCTTGCCGGGATGAACACCGGATGCGACATATTGGTCAAGACAAATTGATGGATGTATGTCGGCGATGAATAGCTCTCATCCTGAGGAAGCGGTAAAGCGCCGCCTTTGAGGATGAGGGCGAAGTGTCCGGGCCGCCCATCCTTCGAGGCGGCCCTTCGGGCCTCTTCGGGATGAGGCGGGCAGGCTCGCCGGCCCTGCGAGGAAGTTCATGTCCGACCGCCTGTTGCCGGGGCTCGAACGGCGCCTGAAAGCCGAAGGCGTGGGCGACGTCCGTTTCGACCGCTTCACCCGCGGGCGCTATGCCACCGACGCCTCCCATTACCAGATCGTGCCGCTCGGCGTGGTCGCGCCACGCACAATCGAGGAAGCCGATCGCGCGATTGCGATTGCCAAAGATGCCGGCGTCAGCGTGCTGCCGCGCGGCGGGGGCACCTCGCAATGCGGGCAGACGGTGAATGCGTCGCTGGTCCTCGATTGCTCGAAATATCTCAACCGCATCGTCGACCTCGACGTCGCCGCGCGGCGCTGCACGGTCGAGCCCGGCATCGTGCTCGACGATCTCAACCGCGCGCTGAAGGCGCACGGCCTGTGGTTTCCGGTCGATATCTCGACTGCCTCGCGCGCCACGATCGGCGGCATGACCGGCAATAATTCCTGCGGCGCGCGTTCGCTGCGCTACGGCAATACGCGCGAGAACGTGTTGTCGGTGGAGGCGATCCTCGCCGACGGCGCGAAGGCGCGCTTCGGCCTTGTCAGCCCCGATCTGTCCGACCTGCCGGCGAGCTCGCCGTTGCGCTTGCTCGCCGCCGATCTCGTCGCGCTCGGCGCGCGCGAAGCCTCCGAAGTGGAGGCGCGCTTTCCGAAAGTGCAGAGGCGGGTCGGCGGCTACAATCTCGATTCCTTCCTGCCCGGCCGCAACGAGCTCAATCTCGCGCACATCCTGATCGGCTCGGAAGGCACGCTCGGCTTCTCCACTGCGATCGAGCTGAAGCTTGCGCCGCTGCTCGGCCGGCGCGCGGTCGGCGCCTGCCATTTCGGGAAATTCTACGAGGCGATGGACGCCGCCCAGCACCTCGTCAAGCTCGCGCCGATCGCGGTCGAGCTTGTCGACCGCACCATGATCGAGCTGGCGCGCGAGATCGCGATCTTCCGTCCCACGCTCGAACAGTTCGTGCGCGGGGAGCCGGACGCGGTCCTGCTGGTGGAGTTCGGCGAGGACGACCAGGACGAGAACCTGCGCCGTCTCAGGCGGCTCGGCGAGGCGATGGGCGATCTCGGCTTTGGCTGGGACAAGACGGGCGCGAAATGGGGCGGCGTCGTGGAGGTGCTCGATCCCGCCTTGCAGGCGGCGATCACCGACGTGCGCACCTCCGGCCTCAACATCATGATGTCGATGAAGGAGGAGGGGAAGCCGGTCTCCTTCGTCGAGGATTGCGCGGTGCCGCTCGCGCACCTCGCCGAATATACCGAGCGGCTGACGCAGGTGTTCGAGAAGCACGGTACGCGCGGCACCTGGTACGCGCATGCCTCGGTCGGCTGCCTGCATGTGCGCCCGGTGCTCAATCTGCGTCTGGAGAAGGACGTCAAGGCGATGCGCGCGATCGCGGAAGAAGCGTTCGCGATGGTGCGCAGCTACAAGGGCTCGCATTCGGGCGAGCACGGCGACGGCATCGTGCGCTCGGAGTTCCACGAATACATGTTCGGCCCGCGCCTCGTGCGCGCGTTCGAGGCGGTGAAGGACCGCTTCGATCCGGCCGGCCTGTTCAATCCCGGCAAGATCGTCCGCGCGCCGAAATTCGACGACTGCGACAATTTCCGCTTCCGCCCCGGCTATCGCGGCGAGGAGATCGTCACGCATCTGGACTGGTCGGCCTGGCCGGGAGCCGGCGGCGGCTTCCAGGGCGCGGTCGAGATGTGCAACAACAACGGCGCCTGCCGCAAGGTGGCCGGCGGCGTCATGTGCCCGAGCTATCGCGTCACCCGCGACGAGAAGGACGTGACGCGCGGGCGCGCCAACACGCTGCGCCTCGCAGTGACCGGCCAGCTCGGACCGGACGCGCTGTCCTCCGACGAGATGGCTGAGACGCTGAAGCTGTGCGTCTCGTGCAAGGCCTGCCGCCGCGAATGCCCGACCGGCGTCGACATGGCGCGCATGAAGATCGAGGTGCTGGCGGCCCGCGCGGCGCGCTACGGGCTTTCGCTGCGCGACCGGCTGGTCGGCTATCTGCCGCGCTATGCGCCCTACGCGTCGAAGCTGTGGTGGCTCGTCAATCTGCGCGACGTCATTCCCGGCCTTGCGAAGCTTGCCGAACCGGTCACCGGTTTCTCCGCGCGGCGCAAACTGCCGAAATGGCGCAGCGATGTGTTTCGCGATGACGACGGCGTGTTACCTCCCTCGCAAGGGGAGAGGGAGCAGACCGAGCAGGCGACGCGCGAGGTGGTCCTCTTCGCCGACACCTTCAACCGCTATTTCGAGCGCGAGAATGTCGAGGCCGCGCTCGCGGTGCTGCGGGCCGGCGGCTATCGCGTGCAGATCGCGCGCGCGCCCGGCCGCCATGCGCGTCCGCTCTGCTGCGGGCGGACCTTCCTGTCGGCGGGCTGCGTGCGGCAGGCGCGCGAGGAAGCGCAGCGCACGATCGACGCGCTCGAGCCCTTCATCGCCCGCGGCGTGCCCGTCGTCGGGCTGGAGCCGAGCTGCATCCTCGGCTTCCGCGACGAAATTCCGGGCCTCGTCGCGACAAGCGCGGCGCGCCGGCTCGCCGAGCTCGCCGTGACGTTCGAGGAGTTCCTCGTGCGCGAGCAGGAGGCGGGACGGCTTGCGCTGCCGCTACGGCCGCTGCCGCGGCGCGCGCTCGTACACGGTCATTGCCATCAGAAATCGTTCGATGTCTTCGCGCCGGTGCAGAAACTGCTCAAGAGCGTTCCCGGCCTCCAGGTCGAGATGATCGAATCGAGCTGCTGCGGCATGGCCGGTGCGTTCGGCTACGGTGCGGAGACGATCGATGTCTCGCTCGCCATGGGCGAATTGTCGCTGTTGCCGGCGGTGCGCAAGGCGCCGTCGGACGCGCTGATCGTGGCGGACGGCACCTCATGCCGCCACCAGATCCACGACGGCGCCGGGCGCGACGCGATCCATGTCGCGCGCGTTCTGGCGAAGAGCCTGGCGGGCGAAACGGGAGCGGCCTGACCGGGATCAGGCCGCGCGCTGATAGACCAGAAGGCCGTCGACCATCTCGCAGACCAGGAAATCGCGCTTGGCGATGGGGTGTATGCTGCGGCAATGCGGGCAGAGAATGTTGGCCGTGCACGGCGGGGTGAGCGCCATGCTGGCCGGATCGGTTTCGATGCCGGTCTCGAACGGCCGGCCGGTGTCGGGACAAAGAGCGATGAGGGCTCCCATGAGCGCCTCCTTCCGCACAATAAAAAGGTTTGCGACGCCGGCATTGAACCCGGGGAATATGTCGGTGGCGCGACGGAACTGCGGTTCCTTCCGTCATGGATACGAAAGTTCTGTGTCTGGAAAGCCGGTTTATCGAGCAAAATTCGCACAATTGAGCAAAATTCGCACGAATGTGTCGTGAGGCGGAAGCGCGCTCAGTCCTGCGCGTAGGCCAGCGTGGACAGCAGCGCGATTTCGGCGCGCCGCGAATCGAGCCGGGTGTGCTGCACGACAATCGGGAGGTCGGCCTCGAACACCGACGCATAGTCGGTGTCGAGCGGGATCGGCTCGGGTTCCTTCAGGTCGTTGAAGCGCAGATGTAGCGTGCGGCGCGCGGGCACCGTCACGCGATAGACAATGGGCTCGCGGTTGGCGAAGAACACCGTCAGCACGATGTGGGCGTCGCGGTCGTTGACGTTGAGGATGCAGGCGGTCTCGTGCGAGAGCAAGGCGCGGTCCTGCGAGACGCTTTGCGAGGGGATATAGCCTTCGGGAATCGCCCAGCGCGTCCTGCCAATGGCCTTCATGGTCGGCTCCTCATCTGTCTGGCGACGGCGGACACCGGACCGGCATCGCGCAGGCCGCCCGCGGGAACGGGCGGCATGATACGCGCGCGCCCGGTCAGCGCGCCGAGAAATTTTCCGGGCCATTGCCCGATATCGTTGGCGAGCAACGTCTGCCGCATGGCGCGCTGGCGCGCGCGCCTCTCTTCGAGCGGCATCGACATGGCGCGATTGATCGCGAGCGCGACGCTGTCGGTGTCGTAGGGATTGACCAGCAGCGCCGGCCGGCATTCCACGGCCGCGCCGGCAAAGCGCGACAGGATGAGCACGCCGGGATCGTCGTCGTCCTGGGCGGCGACGAATTCCTTGGCGACGAGATTCATGCCGTCGCGCAGCGGCGTCACCAGCGCCGCGCGCGCCTTGCGATAGAGGCCGGCGAGCTGCGCCTGGCTGTGCGTGCGGTTGACGTAGCGGATCGGGGTCCAGTTCGCCTCGCCGTACGCGCCGTTGACCTGCCCGACCTTGGCGCTCACGAGCTGGTCCATGGCGGTATATTCGCGGATGTCGGAGCGGCTCTTGGGCGTGATCTGCAGGAAGGTGACGTTGTTGCGCCATTCCGGATGCTCGGCGAGGAAGCGCTCGAAGGCGTCCATGCGCTGTTCGATGCCTTTCGAATAATCGAGTCGGTCGACGCCGATGATCATGGCGCGTCCGGACAGGCTCGCCGTGACGCTCGCGACGAACCCCGATTCGGCCGACCGCTGCGCCAGCCGGCTGAACGCCTCGGTCTCCACCCCGACCGGAAAAGCGCCGACGCGTACGCGCCGTTCGCCGGTGTCGAAGCCGTCCTCGGCATCACCGGGAAACGCGGTCTCGCTTTCGAGATAGCGGGCGAAATTGGTGGCGTCGGTGACGGTCTGGAAGCCGACGAGGTCGTAATGGCATAGCGCCAGCACGATGCGCTCGTGCTGCGGCAGGGCGGTGACGATCTCGGACGGCGGGAACGGGATGTGCAGGAAGAAGCCGATTTTGTTGCTGTGCCCGCGCTCGCGCAGCGCCCGCGCCAGCGCCAGGAAATGATAGTCGTGCACCCAGACGATGTCGTCGGGGCGCAGGAGCTTGTGCAACTCGTCGGCGAAGCGCTCGTTGACGCGCAGATAGCCCGACAGGTCGCGGCGCGAGAACTCGGCGAGGTCGAGCCGGTAATGCAGGATCGGCCACAGCACGCGGTTGGCGAAGCCGTTGTAATATTCCTGATAGTCCTCGCGCGGCAGGTCGGTGACGACATAGGTGATGCCGTCCTGCTCCACCGTGCGCGTCTCGCCGCCCTTTGCGGTCGCGCGTCCGCTCCATCCGAACCAGATGCCCGGATTGCGGCGCAGGGCCGCGCGCAGCGCGATGGCGAGCCCGCCGGCATGCGTTCCCGATTTCGGCACCGCCACGCGGTTGGAGACGACGATCAGCCGCGCCAATAGCGATCCTCCCAGCTTCGCGACAGGCGCATGGCCGAAAGGACCAGTCCGGCCATGGAATAGGTCTGCGGGAAATTCCCGCACAGCGCGCCCGTGCGGATGTCGATATCTTCAGACAGAAGACCATAGCGATTGCGGTATTGCAGCGCGTCGACGAACAGGTCGCGCGCTTCCTGCCGGCGGCCGGCCGCCCACCAGGCGTCGATCAGCCAGAAGCGGCAGACCAGGAAGGCCGATTCCGGCATGCCGAAATCGTCGGCGCTGGCATAACGCATGACGTGATGGCCGCGCAGCAACTCGCGCTCGATCATATCGAGCGTGGAGATGAAGCGCGGATCGTTGGCTTCGATCGCGCCGAGCTCGGGAAGCAGCAGCACGCTGGCGTCAAGCTCGTCGGACTCGAAGGCGGCCGTGAAGGCCCTCCGCTTCTCGTTCCAGGCGCGCGCGAGCAGCGCCGAAAGAATGCGGTCGGCGGCATCGTTCCAGTACTGGACGCGGTCGAGGAAGCCGAGCGTCTGCGCGATGGCGGCCAGCCGGCTACAGCCCGCCCAGCACATCGCCACCGAATGGGTGTGGATGCGGCTGCGGCCGCGATATTCCCAAATGCCGGCATCGGGCTCGAGCGCGAGGCGCTTGGCGTGATCGCCCATCCGCTCCAGCAGGCGGAACAGCGATTCGTCTCCCGGCGCCGGCAGCCGGCGGTCGAAGAACATCGGCATGGTCGCCAGAATGATGCTGCCATAGGTGTCGTGCTGGGCCTGCAGCGCGGCGGCGTTGCCGATGCGCACCGGCCCGTCGCAGCGGAAGCCCTTGAGCTGCGGCGCATCCCATTCGTCCATCGGGTCGCTCGGAATCACGCTGTAGACCGGACGCAGCGAATCGGTCTCGCCGGAAGCGATGTTGAGGATGAAGAAGATGAAGTCTTCCATCGTCTGGGTGGCGCCGATGCGGTTGAGCGCCTTGACCACGAAGAAGGCGTCGCGCAACCAGCAATGCCGGTAATCCCAGTTGCGGCGTGAGCCCGGCGCTTCTGGGATCGAGGTGGTGAGCGCGGCGACGATGCCGCCGGTCTCCTCGAAATTGGAGAGCTTGAGCGTGATCGCGGCGCGGATCATGACGTCCTGCCAGTCGTAGGACAGGTTGAGCCGGCGCACCCATTCGCGCCAGTAGTCGCGGGTGCGGTCGCGGAAATCCTGGCAGGTCTTGCCGATGGCGGAAGGAAACGGCTCGTCGGCGCTGAGGATCATGTGCACCGGGCGGGTGAGCACGAACGACGCCTCGCGGTCGACATAGGAGAGCGGCGCGTCGGTCGTCAGGCGCATCTGCGCGATGCCGCCCCAATAGCGGATATGGCTCGAGCCGATCGCGCGGTTGGCGATCGGCATGCCGTGCTCGTGCGCGGGGCGGAAGCGGATGGTGATGCGCGGGGTGCCGGCGATCGGCTCGATGATGCGGATGAGCTGCGGCGGCCGGAAGACGCGGTCGAAATTCTGGAAGCGCGGCGCGAAATCCGTCACCCGGATCGCGGCGCCCTTCGCGTCGGTCAGCACCGTCTCCACGATCGCAGTGTTGCGCACGTAATCGGAGCGCGTCTCGGCGAGGTCTTCAAGCACGACGTCGCAGAAGCCCTTCTCCTCGTCGCCGGACAGCAGGCGGCAGAACAGCGGATCGCCGTCGAAGCGCGGAAAGCACCACCACACGATGCGCGTGCCGGGATCGACCAGGGCGGCGGTGCGCCCGTTGCCGATGACGGCAAGATCGAGTCCGTAATCGGTCGTCATCGCAGCGCTCCGCTGTCGTCGCGGGCCAGGTGGGCCAGCCAGCGGCGGACATGTTTGGGGCCGTCGAAATTGAACGACGTGCCGGGAATGTGACCGCCGACAGAGAATCCGACGCCGTCAAATTCCGGCAGGGCCTTGAATGCGGCGTGATCGGTGATGTCGTCGCCGACGAAGACCGGCTTGCGGCCGGCGAACGGCGGATGCGCCATCAGGTGGCGCAGGCCCGATCCCTTGTCGAAGCCGCGCGGCTTGATCTCGATGACGGACTTGCCGGGCAGGATTTCGAGCATGCCGGCGCCGGCGCGCTCGGAGAGATCGACGACGGCATTCATCACCGCGCCGCCGAGTTCGGGCGCCAGCCGGTAATGCAGTGCGAGCGAGTAATCCTTGTCCTCGACGATGATGCCGTTGCCGAGCATCGCAATGCGGGCGAACTGGCGCTTGAGCACGGGATCGAGCGCGGGAACATACTGGCGGGTGGCGCCGCCGGCGGTGCTGCGCACCTCCGCGCCGTGACCGCCCGCGGCCGCGAGCCGCAGCGGTGCGAACAGGCGGTCGATGTCGGCGATTGGCCGGCCGGAGACGAAGGCGACCGCGCCGTGGAAGAGGCGCGCCAGATGCGTCAGCGTGTCACGCAGCTCCTCGGGCACGACCACGTCCTGCGGGCGCGGCGCAATGTCGAGCAGGGTGCCGTCGACGTCGAGCATGAATGCGGCCGGCGCGGGAAGGACGGGCCGCAGGCGGCGCTGGGGATCTTCAGGGCGGTCGCTACTTTCGGGGTCTGCGACCGGCGATGGTATTCTTTTCATCGTTGTGTCGTCGCTCGCGCAGCTGTTGACCAGGCCCCAAAGTTGGCCGGGCCCCAAGAAAGAACGCGCAGCCGGCGCGTGCGCCGCGCCCCGCGATCACGGGCCGAAATGTCATGTTGCAACGCACAGGTTCCGAGAAAGTTCCCGCCGTCTCCATACGGTCCGAAACGGGCCACAAACTCGCCGCCCGCGGTCGGCGCGGCGTCCGGCCGGGTCCGGGCGGTGCGGCAGGGTGCGGCCGTCGCCGCTTGACGGGGCGGGGCGGCCTTTCTACAATTTAACCATTCAGTTAATAAAGGATGCGTCATGGCGGGGGTGGCATGTCGCAGCGTTGCAGGTCGGCGGACTGGGCGATCGCCGTGTGCAGTCGCGGATGGATGCCACCCGTGCTTTATCCTTGACGGCCGTACCGGCCCGGTATTCGTGACACGCATGCGATCCGCCGGGCGCGTGTCGTCGCGTCCGTCGCTCATCCGCTAGCCGACCGAGAGCCATGTATCCCCGATTTGTCGTCCGCGATATCGCTCTCACCGAACGCCCGGTCGCGTTCCGGCGTCCGTTCCGCTTCGGCGACGTGACGCTCGAGGCCGCGCCGGAAGCGATCGTGCATGCCACGATCGAGCTCGAGGACGGCCGGCGCGCGACCGGCGCCGCCGCCGAGCTGATGGCGCCGAAATGGTTCAACCGCAATCCCGCGCTGTCGCCGGAGGAAACCGTCGCCCAGCTTCGCTGCGCACTCGAATTCGCGCGCGAACTCTATCTCAAGCATTCCTTCGACACCGCGTTCGGCCTGCATGCCGCCTGCTGCGAGCACCAGATCGCGCGCTGCGCGCGGGCGGATATCCCGGCGCTCGCCGCCGCGTTCGGGCCGGCGGAGCTCGACAAGGCGATCCTCGACGCGCTGCTGCGCGCGGCGAACCTCGACGCCTATACGGGCCTCAAGAACAATCTCGCCGGCCTCGATGCGCGCCTGACGCCGGACATTAACGATGGTATCATCGGGAACTTCCTGGCGTCGCGCACGCCCGTCGCGCGCCTGCTCGTGCGTCACACGGTCGGGCTCGACGATACGGTCGAGGAACTGGCCGCGACCTGCGCGACGACCGGCTGCCGCTATTTCAAGGTCAAGCTCTCGGGCGACCCTGCGCACGACCGCGACCGGCTGGCGCAGGTGGCGCAGATGCTGGAAGCGCTCGCGCTCGATTACCGTCTGACGCTCGATGCCAACGAGCAATATCCCTCGCATGCCGCGCTCAGCGCGCTGGTGCGCGCGCTGCTCGACGACGACGCCTTCTCCGAAGTGGTCCAGCGCCTGCTCTATATCGAGCAGCCGCTGCCGCGCGCAATGACCTGGGAGGTTCCGCTCGGCGAACTTGCGCGCAGCTTCGCTTTCGTCATCGACGAATCGGACGCGGGCTACGACGCCTTCCCGCGCGCGCTCAAGCTCGGCTATCGCGGCATCTCCTCGAAAGCCTGCAAGGGAATTTACAAGTCGCTGCTCAATGGCGCCCGCGCCGCCTACTGGAACGCGATGGACAGCGCACGCGCCTTCCTCACCGCCGAGGATCTCACCTGCCAGCCGGGTCTCTCGCTGCAGCAGGACACCGCGCTCGCCGCCTTCCACGGCGTGATCCATGCCGAGCGCAACGGCCATCATTATGTCGACGGCTTTGCGGCGGCGCCGGAGCCGGAAGCGCGCGCGTTCCTTGCGCGCCATCCCGATCTCTACGAGCGTACGGGCGGCGTCGTGCGGCTTGCGTTGCGTGACGGCGCCATCAATTTCTCCTCGCTCGGCCGCGCAGCCGGCTTCGCGTCCGCCGTTGCGCCGGACGAGGTCGGCCGGCGCGCCGGCGAAACGCATTCCGACACAGCGAAAGGTTACGGCACGTGAGCAGCAAGCGTCTCGGCATCATCATGCACGGCGTCACCGGCCGGATGGGGACCAACCAGCACCTCATCCGCTCGATCGTGGCGATCCGCAACCAGGGCGGCGTCCTCCTGTCGGACGGCACCCGCGTCATGCCTGATCCGATCCTGGTCGGGCGCAATCCCGACAAGATCAGCGCGCTGGCGCAGCAATACGGCATCACCCGCTGGGCGACCGATCTCGACAAGGTGCTGCACAGTCCGGAGGACGAGATCTTCTTCGACGCCGGCACGACGCAGATGCGGCCCGGTCTGCTGGAGCGCGCGCTTTCGGCCGGCAAGCACATCTATTGCGAGAAGCCGATCGCCACCGATCTTGCCTCCGCGCTGGAGGCCTGCAGGCGCGCGAAGCAGTCGGGCCTGAAGAACGGCGTCGTGCAGGACAAGCTGTTCCTGCCCGGCCTGCTCAAGCTCAAGATGCTGCGCGAGTCCGGCTTCTTCGGGCGTATGCTCTCGGTGCGCGGCGAGTTCGGCTACTGGGTGTTCGAGGGCGACTGGCAGACGGCGCAGCGCCCGTCCTGGAACTACCGCAGCGAGGACGGCGGCGGCATCATCCTCGACATGATCTGCCACTGGCGCTACGTGCTCGACAATCTGTTCGGCGAGGTCAGGAGCGTGAGCTGCCTGGGCGCGCGGCATATCCCGGAGCGCTGGGACGAGAACGGCAAGCACTACGAGGCGACCGCCGATGACGCCGCCTATGCGACCTTCGAGCTTGAAGGCGGCGTGATTGCGCACGTCAACTCGTCGTGGTGCGTGCGGGTCTATCGCGACGACCTCGTGACCTTTCAGGTCGACGGCGTCAACGGCTCGGCGGTGGCCGGTCTCTCCGAATGCATGATCCAGCCGCGCCAGGGCACGCCGCGACCGGTCTGGAATCCGGACGAGAGGCGGCTGCACGATTTCTACGGCGACTGGCAGCCGGTGCCGGACAACCAGGCCTACGACAACGGCTTCAAGGTGCAGTGGGAGATGTTCATCCGCCATGTCGCGGAGAACGCGCCCTACAAACACACGCTCATCGAAGGCGCTAAGGGCGTCCAGCTTGTCGAATGCGCGCTGCAGAGCTGGAAGGAGCGGCGCTGGGTCGATGTGCCTGCGCTCTCGCTGTGAGGCGACGAACGCCGCAAGCCGGCAACAACGAGGTGTGCCATGAACCGCTATGAGCGTGCCGGCCAGTCGCTCTCCATCCGGTTGCCGCGCACGGACCGCACGCTTGAGGATTTCCGCCTCTCGCAGGCGCGCGACTTTCCGGTGCGTCTCGAACGTCCGCTCAACCGCGTCGCCTTTGCGGCGGCGCATGTGGTCGCCGATCCGCTTGCCGAATGCGATCCTTGGCTCGACGCCGCGATCGACTGGGAGCGCACGATCGCGTTCCGCGAGCATCTGTGGGACCTCGGCTTCGGCGTCGCCGAGGCGATGGACACCGCGCAGCGCGGCATGGGCCTGAGCTGGCCGGATTCGCTGGAGCTGATCCGGCGCTCGGTCGAAGCCGCCAGGGCGCGCAAGGCGAGCGTGTTCTCGGGCGCCGGCACCGACCATCTGCCGCCGGAGGCCGCGAAATCGCTCGACGACGTGATCCGCGCCTACGAGGAGCAGGTCGGCGCCATCGAGGCGTTCGGCGGGCGCATCATCCTGATGGCGTCGCGGGCGCTCGCCCGCGTCGCGCGTTCGCCCGACGATTACCGCAAGGTCTATGACCGCATTCTCGCGCAGGTGCGCGAACCGGTGATTATCCATTGGCTTGGCGACATGTTCGATCCTGCGCTCGCCGGCTATTGGGGCGCGGCAGACCTTGATGCGGCGATGGACACCGCGACCGCGATCATCAACGACAATGCCGGCAAGGTCGATGGCGTGAAAATCTCGCTGCTCGACAAGAACAAGGAGATCGCGATGCGGCGCCGGCTCAGCAGCGGCATCCGCATGTATACCGGTGACGATTTCAACTATGCCGAACTGATCGCCGGCGACGCGCAGGGACATTCGGACGCGCTGCTCGGCATTTTTGGTGCGATCGCGCCGGCGGCGTCCGCCGCGCTCGCCTCGCTTGCCGCCGGCGACCGCAAGGCGTTCGACGAGATTCTCGCGCCGACGGTGCCGCTGTCACGGCACATTTTCCGGGCGCCGACGCGCTTCTACAAGACCGGCGTGGTGTTCATGGCCTATCTCAACGGTCATCAGGATCATTTCACCATGATCGGCGGACAGGAGAGCGCGCGTTCGACGCTGCATCTTGCAGACATTCTCCGCCTCGCCGATGCCGCCGGTCTGCTGCGCGATCCGGAGCTTGCAGTCGCGCGCATGCGCACCGTGCTTGCCGCGCGCGGCGTGGACGGCTAAGCCGCGATAGTCCGGATGCGCGACTTTTCCAGCGATCATCGTTTCCTGTCGATCAATACCGCGACCGTGCGCAAGCAGGGCGACTTCGTCGCCATCGTGGAGGCCTGCGCGCGGCATGGCATCCGCGCCGTATCGCCGTGGCGCGATCAGGTCGCCCATGTCGGTCTCGATCGGGCGGTGAAGGCGGTGCGCGACGCAGGCCTCGATCTGTCGGGCTATTGCCGCGGCGGCATGTTCACCGCCGACGCGGCCCATCGCCAGCAGGCGCGCGACGACAACCGGCGCGCGGTCGACGAGGCGAAGGCGCTCAGCGCGCCCTGCCTCGTGCTCGTGGTCGGCGGACTGCCGCAATATTCGCGCCCGGGCAGCGCGCCGAGCCGCGACCTCGCGGCCGCGCAGGCCATGGTCGAGGAGGAGATTGCCGCTCTGCTCGACTACGCCAAAAGCGCAAACATGCCGCTTGCGGTCGAGCCGCTGCATCCGATGTATGCGGCCGACCGCGCCTGCGTGAATTCCACGCGGCAGGCGCTCGACATCTGCGACCGGATCGATCCGGCGGGCTCCGGCGTCATCGGCGTGGCGATCGACACCTATCATGTCTGGTGGGACTTCGAGCTGTTCGACCAGATCCGCCGCGCCGGGCGGAAACGGCTCTTGGCGTTTCATGTCTGCGACTGGCTGGTGCCGACGCGCGACCTTCTGCTCGATCGCGGCATGATGGGCGACGGTGTGATCGATCTGCCCAAGGCGCGCGCCACGGTCGAAGCCGAAGGCTTCGGCGGCTATGTGGAAGTCGAGATCTTTTCCGAAGACTGGTGGGCGCGTCCGATGGACGAGGTGCTCGCAACCTGCATCGAGCGGTTCCGCACGGTGGTCTGAGCGCCGCAGCGGCGGACGGGAACCCGGCCGCGCGCGAAACGTTATCGGCTCACTTTCTTTCCATAATGGAGGTGAACGATGGACTGGAACCGCATCGAAGGAAACTGGAAGCAGGTCAAAGGCAAGGTCAAGGAACAATGGGGGCGGCTGACCGACGACGATCTCGACGTGATCGGCGGCCGGCGCGACCAGCTTGAGGGAAAGATCCAGGAACGCTACGGCCTTGCCAAGGACCAGGTGCGCAAGGACATCGACAACTGGTACAGCACGCAGCGCTGGTAAGCGTCGCCGTGTCACGAAGCAAGAAGACTCCCCCGACGGGGAGTCTTTTTGTTTGTCTGTGTTGTAGGTTGTTCGCACCGCGCTGTGTTGCGCACTAAAGATTTCCTTTACCGTTTTCCTTGCCCGCTTCTTTACCGTCCGCCGAACGATGCGCCGGGCGGCGCGCGCCACTTAAGCCTCCCTTCTCCTTCATCCGCTAGCTGTCGATGCCAAAGACCGGACAGGACCGGAGCGCTCTCCGGCCGATGGTCCGGGTCGCGAGGCGTCGGCCATGTCGTTTCTGTTACGTGTGCGGAGCACGGCACTCGCCGCGTGCGCGGTTATGTTGCTGGCGGGTCATGCCGCCGCACAGGCGCCGCTGCGGCTTGCCGCATTGGCGCCGGCTGCGTCCCCTGCACAGCCCGAAGGACGGGCGATGCGCACGGATCCTTTTGTCGGCCGGGACTGGCGCGCGGCGTCCGGACCGCTGGTCGCCAAATGGAACCTCGCCACGCGCGACCTCGAGCGCGACCGTCTCGCGCTTGCGCGCTGCCGCAGCGATGAAGAACAATGCGACGCGGCGTCCCGGCGGATGCTTGCCATCGTCACGGCCGTCGGCGATCGGCACGGCCGCGCGCGCATCGGTCATCTCAACCGCGCCATCAACCTCTCGATCCGCCCGGCAAGCGACGCGGCGCAGTTCGGCGTGCCCGACCGTTGGTCGCCGCCGCTCGTAACGCTCTCCGCCGGACGCGGCGACTGCGAGGATTATGCGCTCGCCAAATATCTGGCGCTGCGCGAAGCCGGCTTCGCCGCGAGCGAGCTTCGGCTCGTTATCGTGCGGCTGCCACTGTCGGGCATCGACCATGCGGTGCTGGCCGTGCGCCACGAGGGCCGCTGGCTCATTCTCGACAACCGGCGGCTGGCGCTGCTCGATGCCGGGGATATCGACGGCGAGCCGCTGTTCGTGTTCGGCGAGGATGCGGTCCGCGCACGCGATGCGCATCTGGCGATGGCGGATGCGGGCGAGGGCGATCCGGCGGCGGGCAGCGCGACGGGCGAACTGCCCGTGCTGATGTGAGGCGCGCCGGGACCCCACACTTGATTGTCTGGCTTGCCGCCTGTGCGGGAATGAGCGGAGCGGAATGCGTTCCAATTTAAATAGATCGCACGCTAATTCACCGGCCGCAAACCGGCGGCAACAAGCTGTTCCTTCTGGCGCTCGACGATGCCTTCAAGGCGCGCGATGTTCTGCAGCAGGCGCTCGCTCGTCAGCTTGAGGAAATAGAATCCGAAATCGGGGTCCTGGAAATACAGTTCGAGGATCTTGTCGTAGGTGACGGTGAGAACCTCGCCGTCCTCGATGCATTCGATGCTCTGGGTGCGGCGGCTGTCCGGGGTGAGGAATCCGAGTTCGCCCATCAGGCGGCCGGGCGGCAGCTCGACGCCGAGTTCGCTGACCAGGAAACGTCCGCTCACCGTGTAGAACATCTCGATCGCGCGGTCGCCCTTGCGGAACAGCACGTCGCCGGTCTTGAAGCGCCGCCGTTTCATGAACGGCTTGAGCCAGTCCATCGACAGGTCGCCCTGCGCGGAGGTGCGCACCTTGCGGATCAGGTCGCGCAACTGGACCAGGCGGACCAGATTGATCGGCAACAGTCCGAGATACATGAGGAAGGTCGGGAGCGCGGGCGCCAGATAGCCGTACATCATGAAGAAGAAACTGGAGACGATGTTGGCGAGACGCAGGTTGACCATCGTCTTGGCATAAAGCGTCGCGACGAAGAAGGCGGCGCCGATCAAGCCGAACACGGCGGCAAGGTCCATCTTCGATCGCGCGAACGCGATCAGCTCGTTGAGCGCGCCCTCGAACGTCAGACCGAACAAGTCCATTGCACCCCCCAAAGGCGTGGAAATCGTCGTGCGCTACAGCGATCCCGGCGAGCCGAACACTTCCATGGCGACGCAAGATCGGCAATTCAATTCCTTCACGGCGCAAGACCCGCGGCAAGCCGGCGCCACGCTAAAGTTCAATCACGTCGCCTTCGATGGCGGTGCGCGTTCCCGGCCGCACCGCCTGCGCCTGGGCGGCGACCGCCGTCATGAAAGCGTCATCGTGCTCGGGCGCGTGATGGAAGAGGCAGAAAGTCCGCACATCCGCGGCGTCGGCGAGCGCAAGTCCCTGCCGCCAGCTCGAATGGCCCCAGTCGGCCTTGGCGCCGATCTCCTCGTCGGTATAGGCGCAGTCGTAGATGGCGAGATCGGCGCCGCGCGCCAGCGCGACGAGTTCGGAGGCCGGACCGCCCGGTCGGATTTCGTTATCGGTGAGATAGGCGAGCGAGCGTCCGGCGAAATCGATGCGGTAGCCGGTGGCGCCGCCGGGATGATCGAGCGGCGCGGTGCGCACCCTGATGCCGCCGCCGATCTCGATCGTCTCGCCGGCGCGGAAGTCGCGATAGTCGATCGCGGCCTGGAACACCTCGACCTCGATCGGAAACAGCGGATGGCTCATCAGGCTGCGCAGTGCGTCTTCCAGCGTGAGCGCCGGCAGCAGATGTCCGGCCCAGAGCCGGAAGCGGTGCGTGGGCGCATAGAAGGGCGCGAAGAAGGGCAGGCCGCCGACATGATCGATATGGCAATGGCTGAGCAGGATGTCGGCGTCGAGCGCTTCACCTCGCCGCATCAGCACGTCGCCGAGCGCGCGCATGCCGGTGCCGCCGTCGCAGATGATCAGGCGGTCGCCGCAGCGCACTTCCACGCAGGCGGTGTTGCCGCCGAACCGCGCTGTGTCCGGACCCGGACACGGGATGCTGCCGCGCACGCCCCAGAACCGAACCGTGAATGTCTGCGTCATGGAAAGGCCCGGACCGGTTGCAGCAAGGCTATTTGGTGTCGAAGGCGAACGCGCCGTTCCAGTCGTCGGCCGGCGGGCTCTGCCGGAACGCGCGGATGCGTGACGAGTATAGGTCGTTGAGCCGCTGCAGGCCAAAGTCTTTCATCCCGCCGGCGGCGCGGTCGAGCGCGGCCTGCGCGGCGTCCCAGTCGCGGGCGCGGAAACGCGCGAGCATGGCGGTATTGACGTCCTGCAGAGCCCGGAAGGCGGGGGAGGCGGTGGTCTGCGCATCGCCGACGATCGCGTAAATGCGCTCGGGCTCCGTCTTGCCCTTCACCGTGATCAGATCGAGCTCGAGCGCGGCCACGAGCGATGCCGCCTTCTCGATCGTGCGCTCGCCGGCGAGAATCGAAACCCCGTAATCCTTGGTGCGGCCTTCGATGCGTGAGGCGAGGTTTACCGGATCGCCGAGCACCGAATAGTCGAAACGCAGCTGCGACCCCATATTGCCGACGACGCACAGCCCGGTATTGATGCCGACCCCGATGCGGATCGGGATGAAGGGCGCGCCGGCAAGCTGCGCTTCCTCCGCGCGCACGCGGTTGAGCTCCTCGACGCTGCGGACCATGTCGAGCGCGGCGAGGCAGGCGTTGCGCTCGTGCTCGGGATCGTTGAGCGGCGCGTTCCAGAACGCCATGATCGCGTCGCCCATGTATTTGTCGATCGTGCCCTTGCGTTCGATGATCGCGTTGGTTAGCGGTGTGAGGAAGCGGTTCATCAGTTGCGTCAGGCCCTGCGGATCGCGCTTGAACGATTCGGAGATCGTGGTGAAGTCGCGCACGTCGCTGAACATGATGCTCATGGTGCGCTCTTCGCCGCCGAGCACGAGCTTCTCGGGCGACTGCGCCAGCTGCTCGACGAGCGCGGGCGACAGATACTGGCCGAACGCCTGGCGGATCCGGCGCCGGTCTTTCTGCTCGCGCACATAGCTGATGAAGACGAGCGTGATGTAGATCAGCAGGCTCGCGAGCAGCGGAAACGTGAAGTCGAGCAGCAGGCCGGAGCGGTCGAAGAAAAGCCAGGAGCCGGCGATCAGGATCGCGGCGATGCCGGCGCCGAGGATGAACAATAGGCCCGCGCCGATCGTCGGTGCGAGCACGGTAACGGCGGTGCCCACGACCACGGTTGCGCCGAGCTCGGCAAGCGCCCCCCAGTTGGGATGCGACAGCACGGCTCCGGCGAGAATGCTTTCGAGCACCTGCGCGTGGATTTCGACGCCGGGGATGGCGGGGTCGAGCGGCGTGGTCTTGATGTCGAGCAGGCCGACGGACGAGGTGCCGATCAGCACGAGCTTGCCGCGGAAACGCTCCGGCGACGCGCGGTCCTCGACGAGATCTTTCGCCGAGACATAGCGGGCGGGATCGTGCGGGCCGAAATGGATCCAGAGCTGGCCGTTGCGGTCGGTCGGAATCTCCAGGCCCGGCACGGCGACGCTCCTGACGCCGGCGGCATCGGTGCGCACGAGAATGGCGCCGGAATTCGTCACCACGCGCAAGAGATCGAGCGTGAGCGCGGGCGCGATGATGCCGCCGGCTTTCACGATCAGCGGCAGGCGGCGCACCACGCCGTCACGCTCGTTGCGGATGGTGAGCAGGCCGCGCCCGGCCGCGGCCTGTTCCAGCTCGGGCACGTTGGACAGCAGTCCGAGATAGGTGATCAGATAGGGTGAGGGGTCGGGCCCGACCGTCGCAATGCCCGAACGCGGCATCGAAGGGTCGGGTGTCGTCGTTGCGAGAATGCCGGACTGGCCAAGCACCGCGCGCGTGCCGCGCAACGCGTTTGCCAGCATGTCGTCGTTGCTCGGCAGCTTCTCCAGCTTCTCTTTCGTGTCCGGATCGAGATCGCGCAGCGCACGCGCGACATTGGCCGGCGACATGCGGTCGCGCTCGGCAAAGATGACGTCGAAGCCGATGGCGATGCTGCCGTGCGCCTTCAGCCTCTCCACCATGTCGGCGACCAGCGTGCGCGGCCACGGCCATTGGCCGAAGGCACGCAGGCTCGCCTCGTCGATATCGACGATCGTGACCGGACGCTGGTACGGGATGCGCGGCTTCAGCGCCTGATAATAGTCGAACGCCCGCAGGCGCAGATTCTCCAGCGGCGCGGGGTCCCAGATCCGCAGCGCGACCATCGCCGCGAGCAGGACGAAGCCGGTCGTGCGCCGCACCCCGAACCAGCGGCGCAGGCGCGAGCGCGGGCGTCGGCGCGGCCTCTGCTTCAGGCGGGCGGCAAGAGCGGACAGACGCAGCCGCCGCCGCGTCGCGGTGGCGGACGGTGCGCTATTTTTCACGGAAGGCGCGTGTGAGCTGGTCGTAGAACGGCTTGGTCAGATAGGACATCACCGTGCGCTGCTCGGTCTGCACGAACGCCTCGACCGGCATGCCGGGCACGAGACGGACGTCGCCGAGCCTTGCGATCTCCTGCGGCGTCATGCCGAGACGGATCGTGTAATAGCTCGTGCCGGTGCGCGCGTCGGTCGTGATGTCGGCGGAGATGCGGGTGACGGTGCCGTAGATTTCCGGCGTCGTGCGCTGGTTGAAGGTGGTGAAGCGCAGCAGCGTCTTCTGGCCGATATGGAGCTGATCGATATCCTGCGGGTTGACCCTGGCCTCGACCGTCAGCGTCTCGGCGTCGGGCACGATCATCATGATCGTGTCGCCGGCGGTGATGACGCCGCCGACGGTGTGCACGTTGGACTGGAAGACGGTGCCGTCCTGCGGCGCGCGAATCTCGATGCGCTTGAGCTGGTCTTCCGCGGTCACCTTGCGCTCGACGAACTCGCCGATCTTGCCGTCGACGTCGCGCAATTCGCGCGCCACCTCGCTCGACAATTCCTGGTCGATCTGCAGCATCTGCAGTTCGTGCTCGGAAATCCTGCCGCGCGATTGCGCGACCGATGCGATCAATTGTCCGCGCTCGCCCTCGAGCCGCGTCGCCTCGCGCTCGAGCGAGGTGAGACGGTTGATCTGGACAAGGTTCTTCTGGAACAGGTCGCGCACGCCGGTCAGCTCGCGCTCGATCAGCGCGATCTCCTTGGCCTTGGCGGTCTGCTGGGCGGTCAGGCCGCCGATCTCTTCCTGCAACTGCGCGATGCGCTGGCGCAACTGCGACTTCTGCCCGACGCGGGCGGCGCGGCGCAATTCGAACAATTTGCGCTCGCTCGCCATCGCCGCGGCGGCGTCGGGATCGCCGTTCCGGGTCAGCAATTCGTCGGGAAAGCGGATTTCTTCGGCGCCGTCGCGCTCGGCTTCGAGGCGCGCCTTGCGCGCGCGCAGCTCGATCAGGCCCTTGCTGACGATGGCGAGGTTGGCGCGGGTGACGGTCTCGTCGAGGCGCACCACGATGTCGCCGGCCTTCACGCGGTCACCGTCGCGCACGCGCACCTCGCCGACGACGCCGCCGGTCGGGTGCTGCACCTTCTTGATGTTGGAATCGACGACGATCGATCCCGGCGCGATCAGCGCGCCGGACAATTCGGTGGTGGCCGCCCAGCCGCCGACGCCGCCGACCAGAATCAGCACGACGGTGATGCCGGCCACCAGATGGCGCTGGATGGAATCCTGGGTCTCGACCGACGCTTGCTTCATTGCGACGCGGCTCCCGCATCGGGGACGATCTTGAGCGGGCGCAGCATCGGCGTGCGCTGCAGCACCTTGTTGAGCACGTCGTCCTTCGGACCGAATATCTGCTGGCGCCCGCCGTTCATGACGAGGACCAGGTCGAGGCCGGCGATCGCGCTCGGCCGGTGCGCGATCACGATCACGATGCCGCCGCGTTCGCGGATGCCGGCGATCGCCTTGGCGAGCGCTTCGTCGCCTTCGGCATCGAGATTGGAATTGGGCTCGTCGAGCACGACCAGGAACGGATCGCGATAGAGCGCGCGGGCGAGCGCGATGCGCTGGGCCTGGCCGGCGGAGAGGGCCGTGCCCTGCTCGCCGACTTCGGTCTCGTAGCCGTCGGGCATTTTCACGATCAGGTCGTGCACGCCCGCGGCACGGGCGGCGGCCAGCACGTCTTCGGGCTTCGCGTCGTCCTCGAAGCGCGCGATGTTCTGCGCGATGTTGCCGGAGAGAAGCTCGACGTCCTGCGGTAGGTAGCCGATGTGCCGGCCGCGGGCGTCCGGCGTCTATTGGTCGAGGGCGGCGCCGTCGAGGCGGATCGTGCCGCGCACGGGCGGCCATACGCCGACCAGCAGTCGCGCGAGGCAGGACTTGCCCGAGCCGCTCGGGCCGATGATGCCGAGGCCGTTGCCGGCATGCAGCGTGAAATGCACGTCCTGCACGACCGGCCGCTGCGTGCCGGGCGCGACCGCGCTCACCGCTTCGACCGCAAGCGACTTCGTCGGCGTTTCGAGCGGCATCACCGCGGCCGCCTTCGGGAACAGCGCGAGCAGCTTGTTCAGGCGCCGCCAGCCCTGACGGGCATTGGCGAAACTCTTCCAGTTGGCAATGGCGAGATCGACCGGGGCGAGCGCACGTGCGCTGAGAATGGAGCCCGCGATGATGATGCCTGCGGTCGCCTGCTGGTTGATCACGAGCCAGGCACCGACCGCGAGCACGCCCGATTGCAGGATCATGCGGAAGACCTTGGAGACGGACCCGAGCCCGCCGGCGGTGTCGCTCGCCTCGCGCTGGGTCGCCATGTAGCGGCGGTTGGCCTCGCCCCAGCGGGCGGCGACGCGGCCGACCATGCCCATGGCGGCAAGGGCCTCGGCATTGCGCTGGCTCAGCTCGGCGATGCCGTTGCGCGCGAGCGCAAGATGCGCGGCCCGCTGCACCGGCCGGCGGGTGCGCAGTTCGGTGATGATGGTCAGCACCGCCAGCACGATCGCGCCCAGCAGCGCCGTGAGTCCGATCAGCGGATGGAACAGGAAACAGATGACGATATAGATCGGCAGCCAAGGCAGGTCGAAGAACGCGATCGGTCCCATGCCCGACAGGAACGAGCGCAGATTGTCGAGATCGCGCAGCGGCATCAGGCCGTCGCTGCGGTTGCCGGTGCGCAGCGGAATCTGGATCAGCGTCTCGTAGACGCGCCCGCTCAGCGCCTCGTCGAGGCTCGCACCGATACGCACCAGCACGCGCGCGCGGATGAGGTCGAGCACGCCCATGGCGACGAACAGCGTGATCGCGATGATGGTGAGGCCGACGAGCGTCGGCACGCTGCGGCTGGGCAGCACGCGGTCATAGACTTCCAGCATAAAGAAGGCGCCGGTCAGCATGAGGATATTGCTCATGCCGGAGAACACGGCGACGCCGATGAGCGCGTTGCGGCAGGCGGCGAGCGCTTCGGCGAGCTCCGAACGGCCGCTGCCGTAGGTGCGCGGGCTGAGGTTCGCTAACATGCCGGAAATCATCGCCAGCGCCTGCCGCCTCTGTCGCTTAAGGATCTCGCCGGCCCCGCCGGCCCGTCGCCTCAATGGTTAACGGTGCACGCTAATATGCCATGCAAGGCGCGTGCTGTCGCCGCTTCCGGAGCAAAGAAGGTTAACCGGGCGGCCTGCGGCGGCGCCTTCAGGCGACGCCCCCGCTCTGGAGATGGAACATGAAATGATCCGGCGTAAGGCCGGTGATGTCCTGAACCGTGACCTGGCTGCCAAAGCCGTACTGGATCACCGTACTGCCGCCCGACGTATCGATCGACAGATCGTCGATATCGAATACGCCGTCTTCGTTCTGGTCGCGGCCGAACAGCTCGATGACGTCGAAGTCCGGATTGAAGCCGACGATCGCGTCCTGGCCGTCGCCGGTACGGAACACGAACGTGTCGGCGCCGTCGCCCGCGATGAGCATGTCGTTGCCCTTGCCGCCGATGACGCGGGCGCCATAGGACAAGGCGGTCAACGTGTCGGCGCCCGTGGTGCCGCGCAGCGACGGCAGCGTGGTGAAGTCGAAATCGTCGAGGATCGCGTCGCCCGTGGTAAAGATGCTCACCGCGGTGAATGCCGGGGCGTCGGCAAGCAGCGCATCCAGTTCGCTCAAGGAGGATAACGGCCCGCTGTCGAACACGTGGCCAAAACCGCTTCCGTCAAAGCCAAAGACCGTGAACTGTTCGCCTTCGGCGAGCGAGAGCGACAGATCGTTGAGCCTGAATTCGGTTCCGTCGACCGACTGGATCGAGGTCGACGTCATGGATACCAGCGAAACGCCCTGCGAGGGGGCGTCCGGATCGTCCGAATTGTCGACGACGAGCGGCTGTTGCTGGAACCGCCAGAAATTGAACCCGCCGAAGCCCGGTGCCGCGCCGTAGCCATCGGGAACGCTCTCGCTCGTCGTCAGATCGTCGAAGTCGAGGACATCGTTCACCATCGGCGCGTAATAATAGGTATCGATCGTGCCGTCCGAACCGAGCGTGCCACCCGCGTAGATGTGCGTGTCGTCGGTTGCGATCCCGCGATACTCGTCGGTTCCCGATCCGCGCTCATTCTGGAGGGTCTGCAGGACATCTCCGGTCTCCGGATCGAGCTCGATCAGCGTCGCCGTGTCCGCGTTCGTGCCGACGGCGAACAGGTGACCCTGGAACATCGTGATTTCGTGGAGCGCGTCACTGTCGCTGCCGCCATCGAAGGTCGTCGACCACACGGCATAAGGCTCGTCTCCGCGGATGTCCCAGCGCGTCACGAGATAGTCGAAGGAGTCAGGCCCGGGCGTTCCCGCCACGCCGACGGTGTAGAGATCGTTGCCGGAGAGATGGATCCCGAGATAGCGGGATGCATAGCCGGCTTCGGCCTGGAACGTGCGCTCGAGAACCCAGTTACCGGCGGTGGAGATTTCCCACACGGTCGCCCGCATCCCGCCTTCCGGCGTGTATTCCATGCCGGCGACATAGAGCGTATCCTCACTGTAGGCGATCGCGTGACCATAGGTGTCGGCCGAGGTGTTGAACGAGATCTCTTCGCCCGGACCGTCGATATGCCCATCGCTCAGCTGATAGCGGGTGACCAGCAGGTCGGGACCGTTACCCGTGATCCAGCCCGTGGCGAAGATACTCTGTCCATCGGTGAAGACGTCGTCGAATTCTGCGTCAGGACCCAGAATCACGTCATCTGTGGGCCGGAAGACGCCGCCGTCGAACACGCCAAGTTGCAGAACGGCCGAGCCGTTGCTCGATCCGGCGGCGACGACGAACTTGTCGTGCGCGGCAATTGCATTCAGTGTCGTGTCGGCGAAGAAATACGGTTGAAAGCCTCCGTGCTCCGCGTTCTCGGCGGTGATGTAGGAGCCGGTCTCGGTCGTGAAGACGCCGAACAGCCACCCGTTGCTGTATGCGACGTCGCGGCCGGAATCGTCGCCCTGGAACGGGCTGAGCGTTGTCGTCTGCTGCAGAAAGAGGGTGGGTTCCGGTGGGCCCTCAATCGTGAGGGCGAAGGTCTCCGATACGGACCCGAATCCGTCGCTCGCCGTCACCCTGATGCTCAGCGTGTTGGCTTCCAGCGGCGTGCCGGAGAACGTGCGCGTTTGGGGATCGAACGACAGCCAGCTCGGCAGCGGATCGCCGTTCTCAAGCGTGGCGGAATAGACGAGAGAGCCGCTGTCAATGTCGGAGAAGGTGTCGTCGGCGAACTGGAACGAGAATTCCTCGTTAACGGCCGCCTGCTTGTCATCGATGGCGTTGGCGACCACCGGCGCGTCGTTGGAGCCGCGCACGGTGACGGTGATCGTCTGCGTATCGTTGGCGCCGTGGCTGTCGGTCACGCGGACGGTGAAGGTCTCGAAGCGCGTCTGTCCGAGCGCGAGCGAATCGGCCGCCTCTTCGTCGAGTTCGTAGGTCCAGTGGCCGTTGTCGTCGATCGACAGCGTGCCGTAGCGGCCGTTGACGGTGCCGTCCTGGTTCGCCTCCTGTCCGAAGCGCGGCACGATCGACCATGCATCATTGCCGGCGTCGTCGTCGGAATCGACGTCGAACTTGTAAAGCGTGCCGGACGCGGTCGCGTCGCCGCGCGGCCGACCCCAGAAATCCGTCCCCTCTTCGATTACGGTACCGAACGTCTGTCCGCCGAAAATCACCGGCGCGTCGTTGGTGCCCGTGATCTGGATGGTCAGCGTGGTGGTCGCGGTCAGCCCAAGCTCGTCGGTCACCGTATAGGTGAAGACGTCCTCGGCCGGCTCGCCGCGCGCCAGCGCCTGCGTGTCGGGATCCTGGTTGTTCAGCGTGTAGCGATAGCCGCCGCCCGCGAACATGACGAGGAAACCATAGGTGCCGAAGACAAAGGCGCCGACGCCGCTGTCGCTGCCTTCGCCGGTATCGCCGCGCGCGATGCCGATCACGGTCAGGCTGTCGCCCTCGTTGGTATCAGTGTCGTTGAGGAGCACGTTGCCGATGGCGATCGGATCGCCGGGCATCGGCCAGTTGCCGAACCAGACGCCCGATTCGCGCACCGTATCGGTGTCGGCGACGGCAACCGGCGTTGCGGTGCCGAGATCGCCGTCCGCAAAGCGCAGCGTCTCGACGTTGTAGACGGTGTCGGTGCCGTCCGGTGAATCGTCGCGCAGGTCGACGATGATGAAAGGATCGTCCTCGGTGCCGTTGCCGCAGATGAGATAATCGCTGCGCGCGCCGCTATAGACGGCGATGTCGTTGCCGTCGCCGCCGTCGATCGTGTCGTCGCCGGCGCCGCCGGTCAGGATGTCGCCGCCGCCGCACTGTCCGGTTTCGTAGACATATTCGGCTCCGAACGGGCCGTATACGATCGGCGCATAGTCGCCATAGAGCGTATCGTTGCCGGCGCCGCCGTCGATCGTGTCGTTGCCGGCGCGGCCGATCAGGATGTTGTCGCCGGAATTGCCGGTGAGGGTGTCGTCGCCGTCGCCGCCGGTCGCGTTCTCGATATTGACGAGCGTGTCGCTGCCGGTCTCGGCGCCGATCGCGGTCCCGGCGGCGAGATCGACGACGACGCCGGTCGTCGTGCTGGCGAAGCGGATCGTGTCGTTGCCGTCGCCGCCGTCGTAGAAGTCGTTGCCGCCGCCGTGGCCGGCGATGATCACGTCGTCGCCCGCGCCGGCATAAACCCAGTCGTCGCCGGCGGTGCCGGTGAGCAGGTCGTTGCCCGCCGTCCCGTTGATGATCGAGAACGTCGTCGTGATGGGCGGCGGTGGGGTGTCGGAGGTGTCGATCGGTCCGGTGGAGCCGGTATTGGAATTGCTGTTGCCGGAATTGCCGGAACTGCCCGAATTGCTGTTCGAGCCCGGGCCGCCGCCCTGCGGCGTGATCGTGACCGTGTAGGTGCCCGAGGGAATGATGGTCGTGCCCTGCGCGGTCTGCGTGTTCTGCGGATCGGTATTGTCGCCGCGGTTGGACGGGTCGGTCGGCTGCTGCTGCGGCAACTGGCCCGGATCGAACGGATTCTGCTGGCCCTGATCGAAAATCTGGAAGACCTGCTGGATGACCACAAGCTCCTGCGCCAGCTCGGCCGGGGTCTTCTGCACCTGCTGGGCGAGCACCTGCAGCGGGCCGACCGGGGTGACCACCCAGCCGATGGTGGAATTGTTCACGGTCGCGAGCAGCGCGCCGGTACCCTTGTCGTAGAGGTTGAACGAGCCGACGGTGCCGTTTGGCTCGACCATGACCGAGAACTTGGTCTGTCCGTTATTGGCGTTGATCTCCACCAGCACCGCGGTGCCGCGGATGCCCATGGTGGCGACCGGCGTGTCGACGCGCATGTCGCCGGTCTTGGCGACCTGGCCGGCGACAAAGCTGATCGAGCCCTGCACCAGGCTGATGAGGGCGGAATTGTTGCTGGCGCCGGCGCTGTAGACGAAATCGTTGAGCACCATGCGCGCATTGGCGGCGAGGCTGAACGCGGTGCCGTCGGAGAACACGATGCCGAGCGAGGCGCCCGCGCCGGTCTGCACCACGTCGCCCTTGAGGACGACGTCGCCGGTATTGAGCACGATGGTCACGCCGTTGCGCACGACGCTGGCATTGCCCTCGACCTTGTCGACGCGGCCGATCGGCGGATTGGCGGACGGCGCGGAGCCGGCCTGCGCATACTGGCCGGGCGCCAGCGGACCGGCGAGCGCTTCCACGACGGCGGGCGTGAGCGCGGCGCCTTCCGGCGAGAGCAGGGTCGCGCGCTTGTCGGTCCGGAAATAATCCTCGACCACGAAATGCGCGCCGTCGCGGCCGGTGATCGAGAGATCGTCGCCGACCCGCTTGAACGCGCCGTTGAACAGAAGATCCGCGTCGGGGATGGTGACGAAGTCGCCGGGCGCGTCGGCTTGCCGAAGGTCGAAACCCGCGGTCGCGCGGCCGAACGAGAATGAAGGCTCGTCGGGCGAGATCAGCGACCCGTGTTTCATGGAAAGCCCCCCAAGCGCCAGCGCCGGCTGTGTCCCGGCGCGACGTTGCGTCGTGGGTCAGCCATCCAATTGCGGATAATTTAGCGGAAAAGTGGCGGTTAATGAATGGTTGACGACCAAATTTTCGGCTTTTTACCGAAGTGGTTAGTTGCGTCGGTGACCATTCATTGCGCTGGAAAGCAGGCCTTCCGATACCGGCAGGACCGCTTCACTCGGCGGCCTGTTTCCATGTGTCGGCATGAGCCTTCGGCCGTGCCTTGCGGCGCAGCTCGGTCATTTCCTCGCGGTCGCGCACGCTGTTGCGCATGATCTGGTCGCGGCCGGCCAGATACTGGGGCGGGCAATGCTGGCTTTCGACCCCGTACCAGGCTGCCGCCCGCATGGTGAAGAAGGGGTCCACGAGATGCGGCCGGGCGAGCGCCACGAGGTCGGCGCGGCCGGCGGCGACGATGGTGTTGACCTGGTCGGCGGTCGTGATCGCCCCGACGCACATTGTCGCAAGCCCCGCCTCGTTGCGGATCTGGTCGGAGAACGGGGTCTGGTACATGCGGCCATAGACCGGCTGGGCGTCCGGCGTGGTCTGGCCGGTCGAGACGTCGATCAGGTCGCAGCCTGCGTCCGCAAACATGCGCGCCACCGCCACCGCGTCGTCGCCGGTCAGTCCGCCCTCCTGCCAGTCGGTCGCGGAGATGCGCACCGACATCGGCATGTCGTCGGGCCAGGCCTGTCGCATGGCGCGGAAGACCTCGAGCGGGAAGCGCATGCGGTTGTCGAGCGAGCCGCCATAGTCGTCGGTGCGCACATTGGTCAGTGGCGAGATGAAGCTTGCCAGCAGATAGCCGTGCGCGGCGTGCAGCTCGATCATGTCGAAGCCGGCGCGCACCGCGCGCTGAACCGAGGCGACATAATCAGTGACCACCCGGCCCATGTCGGCGCGCGTCATCTCGCGCGGCACCTGACTGTGCGGAAGATAGGGCAGCGGCGAGGCCGCGATGATCGGCCAGTTGTCCTGCGCTAGCGGCTGATCGCTGCCTTCCCAGCTCAGCCGGGTCGAGCCCTTGCGGCCGGCATGCCCGAGCTGCAGCGCGATCTTCGCCGCCGAATTGGCGTGCACGAAATCGACGATCCGCTTCCAGGCCGCCTCCTGCTCGTCGTTATAGAGACCGGTGCAGCCGGGCGAGATGCGCGCGTCCGCCGACACGTCGGTCATTTCCGTGAACAGCAGGCCGGCGCCGCCGATGGCGCGGCTGCCCAGATGCACGAGATGCCAGTCGTTGGGCACGCCGTCATGGGCCGAATACTGGCACATCGGCGACACCACGACGCGGTTGGCGAGCGTCATGCCGCGCAGCCGGAACGGCTGAAACATCGGCGGCACCGGATCGAGCGCGTCGGTATCGAGACCCTGCTGCCGCGTGTCCTGCGCGACCGCCTGGTCGACCTCGGCGACGAATTCCGGCGCGCGCAGGGCGAGATTGTCATAGGTGATCGCCTTTGAGCGCGTCATCAGGCCGAACACGAAGCGGGTCGGCTCCATCGCCCAGAAGCGCCTGACGTGCTCGAACCAGACCAGCGAGACGTCGGCGGAGTGCTGCGTCTTCTCGACTTCCTCGCGCCGGCTCGCTTCGAAATGCGACAGTGCCGCGCGCACATTGTTGCCGCCGGTGGCGCGGAACGATTCGTAGAGCGCGATGGCGTCCTCCATCGCGAGCTTCGTTCCCGAGCCGATGGAGAAATGCGCGGTCGCCTTGGCGTCGCCGAGCAGCACGACATTGTCGTGCACCCAGCGCTCGCAGCGGATCATCGGGAAATTGCGCCAGATCGAGCGGTTGATGATCAGGTCGTGGCCCTGCAATTCCTCGGCGAACATGGCCTGCAGGATGTCGGCGGAACCGCGCTCGTCGGCGGGATCGAATCCGGCGCGCGCGAACGTGTCGGGATCGGTCTCGAAAATCCAGGTCGAGCGGCCGGGCTCGTACTGGTAGCTGTGCACGATGAAGATGCCGTGCGGCGTCTCGCGGAAGAAGAAGGTGAAGGCGTCGAGCGGCCGGGACGAGCCCATCCAGGTGAAACGGTTCGGCCGCAGGTCGATATCGGGCTTGAACGTTGCGGCAAAGGTCTCGCGCACGCGCGAATTGACGCCGTCGGCCGCGATCACGAGGTCGGCCTCGCGCATGGCGGCGTCGAGGTCGGTGATCTCGCACTGGAATTTCAGCTCGATGCCGAGCGCGCGCGTGCGCTGGTGCAAGAGCTTGAGCAGGGTCGCGCGCGAGCAGCCGCAGAAGCCGTTGCCGCCGATGCGGCGCACCGTGCCCTTGAAATGAATCTCGATGTCGTCCCAATAGGCGAAATGCTCGGTGATGGCCCGATAGCTGTCGGCGTCGTATTTCTCGAACGTCTCCAGCGTCTGATCGGAGAAGACGACGCCGAAGCCGAACGTGTCGTCCGGCCGGTTGCGCTCGAACACGGTGATGCGCAGCGCCGGATAGGCTTTCTTCATCAGGATGGCGAAGTACAGTCCGGCCGGACCGCCGCCGATGACGTGCACCTTCATGGGACATGCACCTCCAAGCCGTGACCGGCGGGCGCGAGCGGCCTGCCTGATAATATTTTAAGATTAAAATATATCCGGACGCAACGGGAATGCCGCTTGAACCGTAAAAACTTGAAGCTTAAAATATTTTGAAAGCCCCGCCGGCCGGCGGCCGATTCGCCTTCGGCCCTGCTGCCGCGCGAGCGAGGAGCCGCAATGAACGAACGCGCCGTCATCCTCGATGCCGAGACCAAGGTCGCCGAGCGGCCCGGCGACCATGAGGCCGAATTGCGGTTGTGGCTGCGGCTGTTGACCTGCACCACGCTGATCGAGGGCGAGATCCGCTCGCGCTTGCGCGATTCCTTCGACGTGACACTGCCGCGTTTCGACCTGATGGCCCAGCTCGACAAGGCGCCCAATGGTATGACGCTCGGCGAATTGTCCAAGCGGATGATGGTTTCCAACGGCAACGTCACCGGTCTTGTCGAGCGGCTGGCCGCGCTCAATCTTCTGGAGCGCAGACCCTCGCCGACCGACCGCCGCGCCCAGATCGTCAGCCTCACCGCCGAGGGCCGCCGCACCTTCCGCGCGATGGCGCGCACGCACGAGACCTGGATCGCGAAAATCTTCGCCGGTCTCTCGCGCAGCGAGATCGACCAGTTGATGGCGCTGCTGGCCAGGACCAAGGCGTCGGCGCGCGTCGCCGTGCACGGAGATGCCGTATGATCCCCGCCAACCCGGTCACGCTGCCGCTTGCGGAATACAAGGCGAAGCATGTGCGCTTCGAGGTCGCGGGCAAGCTTGCGACGCTCACGCTCAACCGGCCCGACCGCAAGAACCCGCTGACCTTCGAAAGCTACGACGAGATCGCCAACATCTTCCGCGCCGCCGCGCGCGACACGCAGGTGAAGGCCTTCGTCATCACCGGGGCCGGCGGGAATTTCTGCTCGGGCGGCGACGTGTTCGAGATCATCGGCCCGCTGGTCGAGATGGATACGGTCGGCCTGCTCAAGTTCACGCGCATGACCGGCGAGGCGGTGAAGGCGATGCGTGCCGCCCCGCAGCCGATCGTCGCTGCGATCGAGGGCGTCTGCGCGGGCGCCGGCGCGATCCTGGCGATGGCCTCCGACATGCGGGTCGGCACCGCGAACGCCAAGATCGCCTTCCTGTTCAACCGCGTGGGGCTCGCCGGCTGCGACATGGGCGCCTGCGCGATCCTGCCGCGCATCGTCGGGCACGGGCGCGCCTCCGAGCTTCTCTATACCGGCCGCGTGCTCGGCGGCGAGGAAGCCGACCGCTGGGGCTTCTTCAATTCGCTCGTGTCGCCGGCCGATTTGCCGGCGCGCGCCACCGCGCTCGCGGTCGAACTCGCCGATGGCCCGACCTTCGCCAACGCCATGACCAAGCGCATGCTCGAAATGGAATGGGCGATGTCGGTCGAGCAGGCGATCGAGGCCGAAGCGGTGGCGCAGGCCTTGTGCATGGAGACCGAGGATTTCCGGCGCGCCTATCGCGCTTTTGCCGCCAGGCAGAAACCGGTGTTCGAGGGGAACTGACGGAAAGGCGATTCAAGATGCCGCTCGCCGAAACCCTGATGTGGCCTTTCTTCGACGACGGCCATCGCCGTTTTGCCGGAGAGGTGTCGCGCTGGGCCAGGACCAGCCTGCCGGCGCTGCCGCACGACGACGTCGATGCCGCCTGCCGCGCGCGCGTGAGAGCGCTGGGTGAGGCGGGTTTTCTGAAAGCGGTCGTACCGGCGACGTTCGGCGGCCTGCATGAGCGGCTCGACGTGCGCACGCTGTGTCTCGCCCGCGAGACCCTGGCGTTTCACGACGGCCTTGCCGATTTCTCGTTTGCGATGCAGGGCCTCGGCACCGGCTCGATCTCGTTGTTCGGTTCGGACGCGCTCAAGCGGCGCTATCTGCCGCCGGTCGGCGAAGGGCGCGCGATCGCGGCGTTCGCGCTCTCCGAGCCGGAAGCCGGTTCCGACGTCGCCGCGCTCGCAACGACCGCAATTGCTGACGGCGACGCGCACGTGCGCATCAGCGGCCGCAAGACCTGGATTTCGAACGGCGGCATCGCCGACCATTATGTCGTGTTCGCACGCACCGGCGAGGCCCCCGGCGCCCGCGGACTGTCGGCGTTCGTGGTCGATGCCGACGCGCCCGGCCTTTCGGTGCGCGAGCGCATCGAGACCATCGCCCCGCATCCGCTCGCCACGCTGCAATTCGATCAGGTGCGCGTGCCGCTCTCCGCGCGGCTCGGCGGGAGCGGCGAGGGCTTCAAGGTCGCGATGGCCACGCTCGATATTTTCCGCTCCACGGTCGGAGCGGCCGCGCTCGGCTTTGCGCGCCGCGCCTTGTCCGAGATGATCGAGCGGGCGGCGACGCGGCATCTGTTCGGCGCGCCACTCGGCGACCTGCAATTGCCGCAGGCGGCGATCGCCGACAGCGCGACCGAGGTCGATGCCGCGGCGCTTCTGGTCTATCGCGCCGCTTACGCCAAGGACCGCGGCGCCGCCCGCGTCACGCGCGAGGCGGCCATGGCGAAAATGTTCGCCACCGAAAGCGCCCAGCGCGTGATCGATCGCGCAGTCCAGCTTTTCGGCGGGCTCGGCGTCACGCGCGGCGTCAAGGTCGAGGAGCTTTATCGCGAAATCCGCGCGCTTCGCATCTACGAAGGCGCGACCGAGGTGCAGAAGATCGTGATCGCGCGCGACATGCTCAGGAAGCGGCCGCCACCGCGCGCGGCCGCCGCCGAATGACAGGACCCGAAGATCATCAAGAGAAATCCAGCACAACCCCAAGACCAGCCGAACCTCAAGAGAAGTCCAGGAGAAGTCTATGACTCCCTCGGCCCATATCGACACCTTCACCCGCGACAATCTTCCCCCGAAGGAGGACTGGCCGGACTTCGTGTTCGCCCTGCCGGAGCTTCGCTATCCCGACCGCCTCAATTGCGTGACGGAGCTGCTCGATACGTGGATCGCGCGCAGGGAGGGCGACCGCCCGTGTCTCGTCTCGCCGTCGGAGACGCTTACCTATGCGCAGCTTGCCGAGCGGGTGAACCGCATCGCCAATGTGCTGACCCGTGATCTCAGGCTCGATCCCGGCAACCGCGTACTGCTGCGCGCCCCCAATACGCCGATGATGATCGCGGCGTATCTGGCGGTGATCAAGACGGGCGGCGTCGTGGTCGCGACCATGCCGCTGTTACGCGCGAAGGAGCTCTCCTACGCCGCCGGCAAGGCGAAGATCAGGCTCGCGCTGTGCGACGCGCGCCTGGCCGACGAGATGGAGAAGACGCGGCCGCTCGCGCCCGCGCTCGAACGCGTCGTCTATTGGGGCAAGGACGGCGCCGATTCGCTTGAAGCGCTGATGAGCAAGAGCGGCTACGAGCGCTTTACCGCCTGCGATACCGCGGCCGACGATGTCTGCCTGATCGGCTTCACCTCGGGCACCACCGGCGAGCCGAAGGGCACGATGCATTTCCATCGCGACATGCTCGCCACCTGCGATTCCTACGGCAGGCACGTGCTGCAGGCCGGCGGGAACGACCGCTTCATTGGTTCGGCGCCGCTCGCCTTCACCTTCGGGCTGGGCGGGCATGTGCTGTTCCCGCTGCGCGTGGGGGCGGCCTCGATCCAGATCGAGCGGGCGACGCCGGAAGACCTGCTCGCGGGAATCGAGAAATTCCGCGCCACCATCTGCTTCACTGCGCCGACCGCCTATCGCGCCATGCTGGCGCAGGTGAAGGGCCGCGACATTTCCTCGCTGCGCAAATGCGTCTCCGCCGGCGAGGCGCTGCCGAAGGCGACCTTCGATGCCTGGCAGGCGGCGACCGGGATCAGGATCATGGACGGCATCGGTGCGACCGAGATGCTGCACATTTTCATCGGCTCGCCGGAGAGCGAAATCCGCCCCGGCTCGACCGGCCGCGTCGTGCCCGGCTACGAGGCGAAGATCGTCGACGACGATGGCCGTGATGTGAAACGTGGAGAGATCGGCCGCCTCGCCGTGCGCGGCCCGACCGGCTGCCGCTATCTCGCCGATCCGCGGCAGAAGAAATATGTCGCCGGCGGCTGGAACCTGACCGGCGACACCTATTCGCAGGATGCTGACGGCTATTTCTGGTACCAGGCGCGCTCCGACGACATGATCATTTCGGCGGGCTACAACATCGCCGGACCGGAAGTGGAATCGGTGCTGCTTGCGCATCCGGCGGTCGCCGAATGCGGGGTGGTCGGCGCTCCGGACGAGGAGCGCGGGCAGATCGTAAAGGCCTATATCGTCCTGCGCCCGGGCCAGACCGGCGACGCCGCCCTCACCAAGACCCTGCAGGATTACGTGAAGGCTTCGATCGCGCCGTACAAATATCCGCGCGCGGTCGAATATGTGGCGCAGCTTCCGCGTACACAGACGGGCAAGCTGCAGCGCTTCGAGCTGCGCAAGATGGCGGGCGCGGATACCGTCCGCAAAATGGCATCGTGAGGAAACGCGCGTGAGCGAGAACACCATCCGCAAGTTTCCGGGCACGCCCGGTGGCCTCACAGTGCTCAATCCCGCCGGCTGGCCGCAGCCCAAGGGCTATGCCAACGGCATCAAGGCGCGCGGCGAAATGGTCTTTGTCGGCGGCATGGTGGGGTGGGACGAGCGCGGCGTGTTCCCGCACGGGCTCGTCGCGCAGATCCGCCAGGCGCTCGGGAACATTGCCGCGGTGCTCGCCGAAGGCGGCGCGCGTCCGGACCAGATCGTGCGCATGACCTGGTATGTCGTCGACATGGAAGAATATCGCTCGGCTTTGCCGGAGATCGGCGCCGTCTATCGCGAAGTGATGGGCCGGCATTTCCCGGCCATGGCGCTGGTGGAGGTCAAGAGCCTCGTCGAGCGCGAAGCGCGCGTCGAGATCGAGGCGACCGCGATGATCCCCGACTGACGGCGGAGGATGCGGCGTCAGCCGCGGCCGGACGCCGCGGGGTCGATCTTCAGTCCGATCAGCCGGTCGAGCGTCGCCTGATCGGCCAGGAGCGCGGCCGATGGCGCGCGATGCACGATGGTGCCGCGCTCGATGACGATGGCCTGCGCGGCGAGCGACAATGCGATGTCGGAATGCTGCTCGACCAGGATGAAGGCCATGCCCTGCTCCCTGGTCATGCGCGCGATCGCTTCCGTCAGCTCGTCGACGATGATCGGGGCGAGACCTTCCAGCGGCTCGTCGAGCAGGAGCAAAGCGGGATTGGTCATCAGCGCGCGCGCGGTCGCCAGCATCTGCTGTTCGCCGCCCGACAGATGATTGCCCTTGTTGCCGCGCCGCTCGGCGAGGCGGGGAAACAGGTCGTAGACGCGTACGAGCGTCCAGGGGCCGGGGCGCGCGGTGACGGTGAGGTTTTCCTCCACCGTCAGCGAAGGAAAAATCTCGCGCTCCTGCGCCACCCAGCCGAGCCCGGCGCGCGCGCGGCGATGCGCGGGCATGGCCGTGATGTCGGCCCCGCGCCAGGCGACCGCGCCCTTGCTCACCTTGGTGAAGCCCATGATGGTCAGAAGCAGGGTCGATTTGCCGACGCCGTTGCGGCCGAGCACGGCGAGGCTGCCGCGGCGGGGGATGTCGAGCGAGATGCCGTCGAGCACGACCGCGTCGCCGTAGCCGGCGCGCACATCCGTCAGGCTGAGCAGCGTCTCAGACATGATGCCTCTTGCCGAGATAGACCTCGCGCACCTGCCGGTCGGCCGCGATCTCCGCCGGCGTGCCCTCAACCAGGATGCGGCCACCGACCATGACGATGATGCGGCTGGCGAAGCGGAACACGACGTTCATGTCGTGCTCGATGAAAAGGATCGAGATGTCCTTCGACAGGCCGGCAATGGCCGAGAACAGTTCCGCGCTCTCGTCGCGCGGCACGCCGGCGGCGGGCTCGTCGAGCAGGAGGACGTGCGGACGGGTCGCGAGCGCGAGCGCGATCTCGAGCAGGCGCTGCTGGCCGTAGGCAAGCTCGCGCGTCGGCCGCGTGCAGACATGGCCGAGCCGCAGCGAGACAAGGATGGCATAGGCTTCCTCGATCGCATCGCGATAGACGGGCAAGGCGCGCCACCAGGTCGGTGCGATGCCGCGTCGCTCGCCTATCGCTAGCGTCACCGCTTCGAGAGCGCTCAAATGCGGGAACAGGCTGTTGATCTGGAAGGTGCGGACGAGCCCGCGCTTCACCCGCAGGTCGGGCGGCAGCCGCGAAATGTCGGCGTCGCCGAGCAGGATCTGCCCGCCGTCGGGCGTCAGCATGCCGGTCATCAGGTTGATGAGCGTGGTCTTGCCGGCGCCGTTCGGTCCGATCAGCGCGTGGCGCTCGCCCTGCGGCAGCGCAAGCTCGATATCGTTTGCGACGACGAGGGAGCCGAAGCTCTTGTTCAGCCCGTGCACGGTCAGGGCCGGCGTGGTCATGTCGCCTTGCTCCGCCACGATGCGGCGAGCCGCGCAAGGCCGCCGAGGATGCCGTTGGGCAGGAACATCACGACCGCGATCAGCAGCACGCCGATGCCGAAATACCAGTATTGCGGCGTGACGCCGGAGAAGCGGTCGCGCGCGACCATGAAGATGATGGCGCCGACGAAGCCGCCATAGAGCCGGCCGGCGCCGCCGAGGACGAGGATCACCAGCACGTCGGCCGAGCGCTGGAAGCTCAGCGTCTCGAGCGACACCGTCTCTGTGGTCTGCGCCAGCAGCGCGCCGGCGATGCCGGCGATGGCGGCGGAGAGCGTGTAGATTTTGCGGATATGGGCGGCGCTCGGCGCGCCGATGGCGGGCATGCGCACGGGGTTTTCGCGGATGCCGCGCAGCGACAGCCCGAACGGCGAATTGATCAGCCGGCGCGTCACCAGGAACACCGCAAACAGTACGAGCAGCGAATAGGCGTAAGCCGTGTAGCCCCACAGGTCGAAGGTGAAGGTGCCGAGCAGCGGCCACATGCGAACGCCCTGCAGCCCGTCGGCGCCGCCGGTGAGCCAGTGCGCCTTGTTCGCCAGCTCGTGCAGCAGGAGCCCGAAGCCGAGCGTGATCATGATCAGCGTCAGGTGGCGGAAGCGCGCGATCACGAAGCTTGAAACGTAGCCGACGAAAGCCGCGACCAGCGCCCCGAGCACAAGTCCGCTCAGCGGTTCGCCCCATCCGTGCTTCGCCAGCAGGCCGGCGGAATAGGCGCCGAGCCCGAAGAATGCCGCGTGGCCGAGCGAGACGATGCCGGCATAGCCGAGAATGAGATCGAGCGAGAGCGCGAATAGCGCGGTGATCGCGATCTGGCTGGCGAGCACCAGATAGTTCGGGAACAGCACGAACGGCAGGGGACACGACAGCCAGAAGACGAGCTCGATTGCATGCCAGCGCGTCTGGGCCTGCAGATAGGCCTGCGGCGCGAAAGCGGGCGAGGCGGGCGTCATCGCTCAGCGCTTCCCGAACAGGCCGGCCGGCCGCCACATCAGCAGCGCCAGCATGACGAGATAGATGAGGAACGCGCCGAGCTCCGGCACGTAATATTTGCCGGCGACGTCGCTGATGCCGATCAGCGAGGCGGCGGCGAACGAGCCGCCGATCGAGCCGAGCCCGCCGACCGAGACGACGATCAGCACATAGACGAGATAGTGGAAGGCGAACGCCGGATCGAGCCCCACGATCTCGATCGCCATCGCGCCGCCGAGTCCGGCGAGGCCGCTGCCGAGCGCGAAGGTGACGGCGAAGGAGCGGTCGACATCGATGCCGAGGCCGCGCGCCATGCGCTGGTTGTCGACCGCGGCGCGGATGGTGGCGCCGAACCGGGTGAATTCCAGCATCAGCACGAGGGCAAGCCCGATGACGAGCGCCATGACGACGAGAAAGACGCGATAGATGCCGAAATTGACGCCGAACAGCGTCCATGAGCCGCGCAGATAGGTCGGGATTTCAACCGGCTGCTGCACGGTGCCGTAGAGATAGGCCGCCACCGCCACCGAGATGAATGCGATGCCGATGGTCAGCAGCACCTGGTCGAGGTCGCTCGCGCGGTAGAGGCGGCGATAGAGGATGCGTTCGAACACGATTGCGGTCGCCGCCGCCGACAGGAAGGCAAGCGGCAGCGTGGCGAAGAACGGCCAGTGGAAATCGCGCATCAGCGTCACGGTGACGTAGCCGCCGAGCATGGCGAAGGCGCAATGCGCGAGATTGACGAAATTCATCATCCCGAGCGTGACCGAAAGGCCGACCGACAGCAGGAACAGCAGCATGCCGTAGGCAAAGCCGTCGAACAGTACGCCGACGAATGGGCCGAGCATGTTGTGTTTCCCGCCGGATGAAAGAGGCGCCCGCGCTGTCAGCGCGCGGCGCGCCGCGGGCGTACGGTCGCAGATTGCACAATCAGGAACATGACGTTTCCCCTCGATCTTTTTTTGAAACCGTAGCCACGCGGTGGTGAGCGGTCAATTTGCCAGTCTCGACGTTATCGCGCCGGACGTTGTCAGGCTTGCATTGCGTCTTGCCGTCGCGGACGTGCGCGTCGTTGCCCACGGACCTGCCCAATGCGTCGGCATCATCAGGGCGGCCGGCGTGTCATGCGGATCGGGAACGGGGCGTGTCCGATGAAACATCCGATCACATCTGCGCCGTCGGCGGACGGAACCGGCGTTTTTGCCGGCTGTGGCGATTGACTTTGCGGATATATACGCATAGGAGCGAACGTTCATTCTCATTTACCGCACTGCAATAAGATCATGCGCAAGGCCAACGTCCAGCTTAAGAGCGACCGGCGCGACGAAATCCTCAACGCCGCGCGGCAATGCTTCGCGCGTACGGGTTTTCACCAGACCTCGATGCAGGAAATCTGCGCCGCCGCCGGCATGAGCCCCGGCAACCTCTATCGCTACTTCCCGTCCAAGGAAGCCATCATCGCCGGCATCGCCGAGCGCGACCGCGCCGAGGTCGGCGCGCAGTTTGCCGCCATGGAAAATGCGCCCGATTTCTTTGCAACCCTTGGCGCGCTCGCGCGTCACCATTTCGTCGAGCGTAGCGCCGACGAAGTCGGGCTGTGCGCGGAGATCATGTCGGAAAGCCGGCGTAATCCTGCAATTGCCCGGATCATGCACGAATTCGACCATGACGTGGTGCAACGATTGATGGCGATGTTGCGCAGCGCCTCGGAGCGCGGCGAGATCGGCGCCGGCATCGATTACGACGCCGTCGTGACCATGCTGATGGTGATCGCCGACGGCGTGTGGTGGCGGCGCGCGGTCGATCCGGGCTTCGACGCCGAACGCGTCCTGCCTTTGTTCATGGATATCACCCGCCACATGCTTGAAGGCCGGCCGGCGGGCGGCCGCAAACAACGCGCGGAGCATTCGAAATGAAGGTCAACCGCATCACCGCGGTCGCTCTCGTCGTCGGCGCCGTCGCCTGGGTGGGATCCGGCCATCTCATTCCGCACGAGTCGGGCGACGGCAAGGCGGCGATCCGCGCCGGCGAGAAGAGCCACAAGCCTTTCCGCGTCGGCGTCATGGCCGCCGGGATCGAGCCGCACAGCCGCAAGCTGATCCTGTCGGGCCGCACCGAGGCCGACCGCAAGGTCACGCTCACCGCCCGGACCGGCGGCGTGCTCACCGAATTGCGGGTGAAGCGCGGCCAGCGCGTCAAGAAGGATGACGTCATCGCGGTATTGTCGGACGACGCGCGCGAGGCGCAGGTGGCGCAGGCGCGCGCCTTGTTCAACCAGCGCCAGACCGAGCTGGAAGCGCGCCGCAGGCTGATCGAGCAGGGCACCTTGCCCAAGCTCGAACTCGTCAATCTCGAATCCCAGTTCAAGGCCGCGGAGGCCGCGCTTGCCGCGGCCATCGCCGAGCGCGACCGTGGCGTCGTCAAGGCGCCGTGGGACGGCGTGATCACCGAGGTCCCCGCCGAAGTCGGCGGCGCCGCCTTCTCGATGGCCGGCAAGGAAGTCGCGAGAATGGTGGCGCTCAACCCGATGCTGGCGGTGGTCGAGGTGTCTGAACGCAAGCTGCCGGGCCTCGAGCCCGGAGACGTCGCCAAGGTGCGTCTCGTCACCGGCCAGACCGCGACCGGACGCGTGCGCTTCGTGTCCAAAACGGCGAGCGAGACGACGCGCACCTATCGCGTCGAGGTGGAGATCGACAACCGCGACGGCGCGATCCCCGACGGGATCACCGCGGAAGTCGCCATCCCGTTGGCGCCGGTATCGGCCGCGCGCGTCCCGCGCTCGGCGCTGACCTATTCCTCGGCCGGCCATCTCGGCGTGCGGATCGTGGATGCCGCGGATAAGGTCGATTTCGTGCCGGTGAGCGTGATCGAGGACGAGCAGTCCCACATGTGGGTGAGCGGCATCGCCGACCGCTCGCGCGTCATCGTGCAGGGACAGGACTTCGTGCGCGAAGGCCAGATCGTCCAGGCGGTCTCGGTCGAGGCGACCGCAGCGAGCGGACGCTGAGGGCCGCCGCCGGGAAATATCGCACAAGGCAAGAGCGCAAGCCGAGCGAAAGAGAAGCCGATGTTCGCATTGATCGATTACGCCATCAGCCATGCGCGGCTGACGCTCGCGACGCTCCTGTTCCTGCTCGGCGCCGGCTACGTGGCCTATGTCACGATCCCGAAGGAAGCCGAGCCGGACGTGCGCATCCCGATCATCTATACCCAGCTCACGCAGCGCGGCATCAGCCCCGAGGATTCCGAGCGGCTGCTGCTGCGGCCGGTCGAGACGCAGCTCAAGTCGGTCGGCAACGTGAAGGAGATGCGCTCGACCGCCTATGAGGGCGGTGGCTATGTGCTGCTCGAGTTCGAGGCCGGCTTCGATTCCAAGGCCGCGCTCGCCGACGTGCGCGCCAAGGTCGATCAGGCCAAGCGCGACCTGCCGCGCGACGCCGACGAGCCGGTGGTGCAGGAGGTCAATCTCTCGCTCTTCCCGGTGCTGGTCGTGGCGCTGGCCGGCGATCTGCCCGAGCGCTCGCTCCTGCGCATCGCGCGCGTGGCCAAGAACGCGGTCGAGCAGGTGCCGGGCGTGCTGTCGGCGGAGCTGCGCGGCACCCGCGACGAGGCGGTGGAGATCATCGTCGAACCGATGCTGCTCAAGAGCTACGGCGTGTCGCTCGATCAGCTCATCTCCACGGTCAATGCTTCCAACAGCCTAATCGCGGCCGGCGCGCTCGAAGGGGATACCGGCCGCTTCGCGGTCAAGGTGCCGGGCCTGATCGAGCAGCCGCGCGACCTGCTCAGCGTGCCGATCGCGGCGACCTCGGGTGCGTCGGTGACGGTCGGCGACGTCGCGCAGGTGCGTCCGACCTTCAAGGACGCGACCTCGGTCACGCGCGTGAACGGCCGCCCGGCCATGACCATCGAAGTGTCCAAGCGCACCGGCGCCAATCTGATCGAGACGGTGGACGGCGTGAAGGCGACGATCGAGCGCCTGAAGGCGACCTGGCCGGAGGGCGTGTCGGTCTCCTTCATTCAGGACAAGTCGACCACCATCCGCCAGATGCTGGCGGACCTGCAGAACTCGGTCGCCACCGGCGTCCTGCTCGTCGCCGTCATCATCCTGTTTGCGCTCGGCTTCCGCGCCTCGCTGTTCATCGGCATCGCGATTCCGGCCTCGTTCCTCGCCGGCGTGCTCGGGCTGCAGCTCGCCGGGCTGACGATCAATATCGTCGTCTTGTTCTCGCTCATCCTTGCAGTCGGCATGCTGGTGGACGACGCGATCATCGTCTCCGAATTCGCCGAGCGACGCATGTCAGAAGGCATGCCGGCGCGCGAAGCCTACACGCTCGCGGCCAAGCGCATGGCGGGGCCGGTGATCGCGGCGACCGCGACGCGCGTCGCGGCCTTCTCGCCGCTCCTGTTCTGGCCCGGCGTCGTCGGCGAGTTCATGAAATACCTGCCGATCACGCTGATCGCGACGCTGTCGGCCTCGCTTGCGGTGGCGCTTTTGTTCACGCCGACCTTGGGGGCGCTGCTCGGCAAGGCGGCGGCCGAGCCGATCGACGAGACCGTCTCCGACCGCGGTCTCTATATGCGCACGGTCAAGCTCGCGCTGCGGCGGCCGGGCGCGACGCTGGCGATCGCGGCCTTCCTGCTTGTTGCGGTGCAAGTCGCCTACGGCAAGCTGGGTCGCGGCGTCGAGTTCTTCCCCGACGTCGAGCCCGATTACGGGCAGGCGATCGTGCACGCGCGCGGCAATATCTCGCTCGAGGAGAAGAACCGCGCGCTCGCGGCGGTCGAGAAGCGCATTCTGGAATTCGATGGCCTTGCTACCGTCTATACCCGTGTCGGCGAGCAGCCGCGCGGCATGAGCGAACTGAGCGAGGACACGATCGGCGTCGTCCAGTTCGAGTTCACCGACTGGAAGCGCCGCGAGCCCGCGCGCCGCATCATGGACGCGATCCGCGAGAGGACCACCGACATTCCCGGCATCCTGGTCGAGGTGACGGCGCCGCGCGCCGGTCCCCCCACCGGCAAGCCGATCCAGGTGCAGATCGGCGCGCTCGATCCGGACGGGCTGCCGGAGGTTGCGCGCAAGGTGGCGGCGATTCTGGCGGAACGGCCGGCGATCCGCGATCTGGACGACGGACTGCCGCTGCCGGGCATCGACTGGAAAATCCAGGTCGACAAGGCGGAAGCGGCAAAATACGGCGCCGGGCCCAACACGGTCGGCACCGCGGTGCAGCTTGTGACCAACGGCGTGAAAGTCACCGAATACCGGCCCGCAAGCAGCGACAAGGCGGTCGACATTCTCGTGCGCTTCCCCGACGACCGCCGCAGCCTCGACCAGATCGACGAGTTGCGGGTGCAGACACCGTCGGGCCAGGTGCCGATCGGCAATTTCGTGCAGCGGGTGCCGACGCCGCGCGTCGGCTATATCAACCGCGTCGCCGCCAACCGCGTCATGACCGTGTCGGCCAACGTCGCCGACGGCGTGCAGACCGCGCAGGTGCAGCAGGAGATTGCGGCGGCGCTCGCCAAGGCCGATCTCGGCACCGGCGTGACCTGGCGGCTCAAAGGCGAAGACGAAGAGCGCGAGAAAGCCTCCGCCTTTCTCGGCAAGGCGTTCGCGACCGCGATCTTCCTGATTTTTGCGATCCTGCTCGCGCAATTCAACAAGGTCACCTCGGTGGTGCTGGTGCTGTCGGCGGTTGTGCTCTCCACCATCGGCGTGCTGCTTGGGCTCATGCTCATGGGCCAGCCGTTCGGCGTGGTGATGACCGGCATCGGCGTGATCGCCAATGCCGGGGTGATCGTGAACAACAATATCGTGCTGATCGACACCTATGACCGGCTGCGGCGCGAGGGCAAGGCGGCCTATGACGCCATTCTGGAAACCTGCCGCGAGCGCGCGCGCCCGGTGGTGCTGACGGCGGTGACCGCCGTGCTCGGCGTGCTGCCGATCGCCTTCGGCATGAACCTCGATTTCCTGCTGCGCGAGATCACCGTCGGCGCACCGGCCACGCAATGGTGGATCAGCCTGTCGACCGCGATCGTGTTCGGGCTCGGCTTTGCCACCGTTCTGACGCTGATCGTGACGCCGGCAGCATTGATGGCGGTGGCCCATATGAGCGAACGCCGCGGGGCGTGGGCGAAAGCGTCGCTTGCTCGCGCGCGGACGCTGTGGATGCAGGCCCGCGCCGCGGGCGTAAACGCCGTGACACGCCGCCGTCTGCCGCAATAAGCTCGGTTGCCGCGCGGAGGGCTTGAGCCATGAACGTGACATTGCAGCAGGCCGGCGTCATCGTCGATGCCGCGATCAGGAAGGGCCGCGAACTCGATTGCATGCCGCTGTCGGTCGCGGTGCTCGATGCCGGCGGGCATCTGGTGGCGTTCAAGCGCGAGGACAAGGCCGGCATCCTGCGCTTCGACATCGCGTTCGGCAAAGCCTGGGGCGCGCTCGGCATGGGCTTCGGCACGCGCGAGCTTGCCGAACGTGCGCAGAAAATGCCGCATTTCGTTTCCGCGCTCACCGGGATCGCGCAGGGCCGCATCGTGCCGGTGGCGGGCGGCGTGCTCATCCGCAACGCGCAAGGCGTAGTGATCGGGGCGGCCGGGATTTCCGGCGATACGTCCGACCGCGACGAGATGTGCGTGGTCGCGGGCGTGGAGGCGGCCGGTCTGCGTGCCGAACCGGGAATGCCGAAGGATTAAACCGCGCGCTCTCCGCGCCGGGTAGCGAGCAGGACGGCCGCGCTCGCCAGCGCCGCCAGCACGCCCCAATAGGCGTAGCGGAAGTCCGGCGCGACGCCGACGATCGAGAAGGTCAGGATATAGATGGCCGCCGACCCGCAGGCGCCGATGGCGAATGCGCCGGCCGCGCTCGCGCGCCGCCGCCACGCAAGCGCGACGATGAGAAGATCGAGCATGAACCAGGTGCCGGCCCGCATCAACGGCGTGTGTTTCAGCGCGTCGTCGATTGCGCGCAGCGTCATGAAAGCCGGCCGGTCGGTATAGAGATATTTGCGCGGGTCCTCGACGTCGAGCGTCCACAGCGTGAGATTGTCGCCGAGCAGGAATGTGCCGGTGAAGGCCGCGCGGTGCTGCAGATAGGCGAGCGGATGCCTGAGGATGGCGCGCCGCCAGGCGTCGCTCAGCGCCGGCGTGCCGAAAATCTTCTCGCCCTCCAGCTTCGCCATCACGAACTTGCAGGGGTCGCGGTTCCAGTAAAGGTCCCACAAAGTCGGCTGGTAGCAGTGCTCGAGCACGAGTGCGTTCTGCTCCGGCGCCCAGGTCACCGGAAACGCATTTTCCTTGGCGAAGTGCGAGATGCCGCCGAGGTCGAACACGAAAACCGAATGCAGCGGGTTTTCCCTCTTGGCGTCGAGCGCGACGTAATAGACGAGCGGCACGCTGGCATAGAAGAGGACCGCCGCCGGCAGATAGAGCAGGGCCGCGCGCTTCAGGCGAAAGGTTTGCGGCCACAAGGCATGGATCGCCAGAACGGGCGCCGCGAACAGCGCGTTCGGCCGCAGCAGCATGCCGAAAGTGACGAGCGCCAACGCCGCGATCGTGAGGCCCGCGCGTGCGGCCTTGCTGCGATCCGCGGCGGCCCAGGCCAGCGCCGCCGCCAGAATCCAGGCGGCTGCGAACAGCACGTCGCGCCAGATGATGCCGACCAGCGTGAAGGCCGGCGGCAGCGCCGCTGCGACCGGCAGCAGGATCGCAACCGGCAGGCTACGGCGCGCCAGGCTGAAAGCGAGGATGGCAAAGGCCGACCAGTAGAGCGTGACGGTCAGAAGAAACATGCTCGCCGCGCCGGGCGCGAGCGGATCGATCCAGCGCCAGACGGTCACCATCAGCGGCGACTGCCAGTCGCCGGGCTGTGGCGCGAAGATCGCTTCGTAGACATATTTGGCGTCGTAGGTCATGACGCCGGGGTGGAAAACGTAAAGCGTCAGGCCGAAGCCGGCGGCGACGAGCGCGGCGATGAGAACGTCACGCGGGGCGCGCATAGATGTCTCCGGAATTGGCGTCGTGCGGCAGGGCGTCGAGCCAGGCGCGCATGGCATCGGCATCGCGCCAATTGTCGGCGATCAGCGTCTGACTTTCGCCGAGTGCGGCATTGAACGCGACGAGGCCGAGCGCCGCGCAACGCGCAATGCAGCGGCGCGCGACGGCGCGCTGGATGGTCGTGAATTCGAACGACAGCGCGGCTGGTGGGCGGCCGAGGCCCGCGAGCACGTCGGCCTCCAATCCCTCGACGTCGATCTTGACGAAAGCCGGCAGGCCGTGGCGCGTGATCAGCACGTCGAGCGTCGTCACCGGCACCGTCATGCTCCTGTCCCAGCGCTGGTCCTCCCAGCCGGCGGCGCCGTCGGCCGCGCGCACGAAATCGTCCGAGGCGGTGGACACGGTGGGATTGTCGATATTGATGCGCAACGTCGTCTCGCCCTCGCGGGCGCCGAGTGCGACCGACTCGATGGCGACGTTGCGGTCGCGGCCATAGAGCAGGCGCAGTGTCGCTACCAGCGCGGGCTGGGGCTCGACGGCAACGACGCGCGCGCCGAGCCGGCGGAACGAGGCGATCCGGTCGCCGACATGGGCGCCGACATCGAAGACGAGATCGCCCGGCCGCACGAATTCGCGGTGCAGACGGTCCATGGCCGCGCGCCGCGCGCGCCCGCCATAATAGGTGCGTAGCGAACGCAGGACACCGCGCGTGGTCCGCAGGCTTTCGCGCATGGTGCCGTCAGGCCGGTTGCGCGGCCGCCTCCGGCTTGCCGGCGGCAGGACGCAGCGCATCGAGCGCGGCCGGCGCGTCCCGCTCCTCGGGCAGGCCGCACAGCTTGATGCGCGCGAGCGTGCCTCCGACCGACGGCGACGCGGTGACGACGGCGAGCGGGATCGACAGCGCAAGACCGCCGGCGATGAAGAAAGCGAACGGGATCGCGGCGGGATGTGTTGCGGCGAGAAGGGCGAGTGCCGCCGTGCCGAGCAGCGTCTGCGGCCAGAACTGGCGCGCCGCCAGGGCCCACGGCACCGCATGGTCGTCGCGTGTCTGGCCGATCCAGCCGATGCGGCGGCCGAACAGGAGGCCGGCGAGGAACACCGTGTGCCCGAACCACATGACGGGCACGAGCAGGATCGAGAACAGCGTCTCGATCAGCACGCCGAGGAAAAACCATGTCGTTCCGCCGAAGCCGCGCCGCGCTTCCGTGCGCGTGAGCACGTCGACGACGGTCGAATATTTCGGCGTGAACCACATCACGAACACGAGGAGAAAGAGTGCGATGCCGGGGCCGGGCCTGACGATATCGGAAAGCTGTCCGGCGCCCGCGGCGGCGAGCGTGCCGATCAACAGCATGGCGATCCAGGCCGGCGAGCCGAGAAACATCAGGAGCGCGAAGACAAGCTGATAGCGGCTGACGAATTTCAGGCCGGGCAGGCCGAGGAAATGCCAGTACTGCATGTTGCCCTGGCACCAGCGCAGGTCGCGCCGCACGAACTCGACGAGGGTCGGCGGGTTCTCCTCCCAGCTCTCGTCCTCGACAGGCATCACGCGGACATGCCAGCCGGCGCGGCGCATCAGCACCGCCTCGATCTGGTCGTGGCTGAGCACCTGCCCACCGAACATCGCGTCGTCGGGAAGCGGCGGCAGATGGCAATGCGCGTAGAACGGCGCAATGCGGAACACCGCATTATGCCCCCAATAGGGGCCGCAATCGCCCTGCCACCAGGTGGCGCCGGTGGTGTAGGAGCGCATGCCGAGCCGCATGCCGAACTGGAACAGGCGTGCGAAGGCGCTGGTCGAGGGTAGGCCGACCACGAGGCTTTGCAGGATGCCGAGCTCCGGGCTCGCCTGCATGATGCGCACGAGCCGCAGCACGGCGCCCGCGGTCATGAAACTGTCGGCGTCGAGCGTGACGGCAAGCTCATGCTCCTTGCCCCAGCGCTCGCAGAAATCGCGGATGTTGCCGGCCTTGAACCCGGTATTGAGCGTGCGGCGGCGATAGGTGATGGCGACGCGCTCGCGCCAGACGGAAGCCATGGCGGCGAATTCTTTCTCTTCGGCCTCGGCGATGGCGGGCTCGCCGGTATCGCTCAGTACATAGACATGGAAGCGCGCGGCATTCCCGGACGCCACGATGCCGCCGAGCATGGCTTCGAGATTGCGGATCACCCGTTCCGGCATCTCGTTGCGGATGCACATCAGGAGGGCGACCGAGGCGGTCACCGGCTCGTCGCCGCAGATGCGCGCGGCCGGCGGATTGACCGCGCCGAGCGGATCGCGCGCAAGGCGCATGATGAGGAAGCCGATGACGGCGTTCCAGAAACCGATCACGGTCCAGGGCAGCGTGATCGCGAACATCGCAAGAAAGACGAGATCGAAAAAGCCGAGCCCGCCGGGCGACAGCACGATCGCCGTCGCCCATAACAGCGCGGCCATGGTTGCGACGACCAGAACGGCGAACAGCGCGCGGCGGCGGCTCATGTCCGCGCCCGACCGCGCTAGAAACGCGGCAGATGATTCAGGCACTTGCGAAAAATCCCCGGCCGGTGAGCGCTCATGGTATAGCCGTTCCGGCCTTTCCGACAAAGGATTGTCGTGACCAGTAATCGGGGCGAACACAAGGCGCAGGCGCTCTGGTATGTCGCGCCGGGCATAGCCGAGATCCGCAGCGGGGTGGTGGCCGCGCCCGGCCCCGACGAAGTCCGCGTGGTCGCGCTGCACGGTGCGATCAGCCGCGGCACGGAGGCGCTGGTCATGGCCGGCCGTGTTCCGCCTTCCGAATATGGCCGCATGCGCCCGCCATTCATGGGCGGGGATTTTCCGTTTCCCGTGAAATACGGCTACGCCACGGTGGGCCGCATCGATGCCGGGCCGAGCGAATGGCTGGGGCTGACCGTCTTTGCGCTGCATCCGCATCAGTCGATGTTCGTCGTGCCGGTGGAGCGGCTGATCCCGGTGCCCGAGCGCGTGCCGGCGACGCGCGCGGTGCTGGCAGCCAACATGGAAACCGCGCTCAACGCGGTATGGGACGGCCGGCCGGCTCCCGCGACGCGCATCGCGGTCGTGGGCGCGGGCGTGGTCGGATGCCTGACGGCGTGGCTGTGCGGACGCATTCCCGGCGCGACGGTCACGCTTGTCGATGTCATGCCCGCGCGCGCAGCCATCGCCGCCGCGCTTGGCGTCGGCTTCGCCGCGCCGGGCGAAGCCGAGGGCGACTGCGATTTCGTCTTCCATGCCAGCGGACAGGCGGCGGGCCTCGAGACCGCGATCGGGCTTGCGGGCCTGGAGGCATCGGTGATCGAGCTGAGCTGGTACGGCGCGGGCACGGTGCCGGTTTCGCTCGGCGGCGCGTTCCACAGCCGGCGGCTGCGGCTCGTGTCAAGCCAGGTCGGCCACGTCGCGCCGGCGCAGCGCGCACGCTGGACGCACCGGCGGCGGCTCGAGGCGGCGATGGATCTTCTGTCCGATCCCGTGCTCGACGGCCTGCTCGCGCCCGCGATCCGCTTTCACGACCTGCCGGCGCGCCTGCCCGACGTGCTCGCGCCCGGCAGCGGCGTATTGTGCCAGAGCATCGATTACTGAGACGAAAGGAAGGCCGCCTTGTACGCCGTCGAAGTCCGCGACCATATCATGATTGCGCACTCGTTTCGCGGCGCCGTGTTCGGCCCGGCGCAGGCGCTGCACGGCGCGACCTTCGTGGTCGATGCCGCTTTCATGGCGCAGACGCTCGACGCCAACGGGATCGTCGTCGATATCGGCCGCGCGCACGAGGCGCTGAAAGCGATCCTGCAGCCGCTCAATTACCGCAATCTCGACGACGTGCCGGCCTTCCGGAACGTGAACACCACGACCGAGTTTCTCACCCGCCACATCCATGACGGCCTTGCCGAAGCCGCGCGTTCGGGCGCGCTCGGCCGCGACGGCCGCGAACTCGCAACGATCCGGGTCACGGTCTCCGAGTCGCATGTGGCGCGCGCCTGGTACGAGGCGCCCTTGTGGTGAGGCGGCTGGTCTTTGCCGTGCCGGGCGATCTCGACACGCCGACCGGCGGCTATGCCTATGATCGGCGCATCATTTCCGAACTGTGCGGCATGGGCTGGGCGGTCGAGATTCTCGATCTCGGCGCGGAATTTCCGCGTCCCTCCGCGGCGGCGCGCGCGGATGCGCATGCGCGCCTGACCGCGAGCGATCCCGCGGCCGCGGTCGTGATCGATGGCCTCGCCTGGGGCGTCCTGCCGGAGGTCGCCGAGGCAATGGCGAAGACGCACATGACCGTCGCGCTGGTGCATCATCCGCTGGCGCTGGAAACCGGATTGCCGGCGCAGGAGGCGCAGCAATTCCACGACAGCGAACGCCGCGCGTTGTCCTGTTCGCGCTGCGCGATCGCAACCAGCCCGGCGACCGCGCGCATTCTGGTCGCCGACTATGCCGTGCCGCAGGAGCGTGTCTTCGTCGTCCGGCCGGGCAGCGATCCGGTCGCGCCGGCGCGCGGCAGTGCGGACGGGGTGGTATCGCTGCTCGCGGTCGGCGCGCTCGTGCCGCGCAAGGGCTACGACGTGCTGGTGGAGGCGCTGGGCGGACTGACCGATCTCGCGTGGCGGCTGACGATCGTGGGCGATCCGTCGCGCGACCCGCAGACGGCGCGCGCGCTTTCGGCCATGATCGCGGATCGCGGGCTCGGCAGCCGCATCGCGCTCGCCGGCACCGTGTCCGCCGCCGAGCTCGCTGGGTTTTATGAGGCGACGGACCTTTTCGTGCTGCCCTCGCGCTTCGAGGGCTACGGCATGGCTGTCGCCGACGCCATCGCTTACGGCCTTCCCGTTCTTGCCGCGCGCGCGGGCGCCATTCCGGAAACGTTGCCGCCGGATGCCGGCGTCATGGTCCCGCCGGACGACGTTGTGGTGTTGCGCGATACGCTGCGCGTGCTGATGACCGATCGCGGCCGGCGCGAGCGGTTGCGGCAGGTTGCGCACGCAAGTGCACGCCGCTTGCCGAGCTGGCGGTCGTCGGCTGAAATATTCGCCCGTGTCATCGAGGAGTTGCGATGAGCTTTTCGGCAAGCTGGCTTGCGCTGCGCGAGCCTTACGACCAGGCGGCGCGCAATGCCGAAATCCTCGATGCGGTCGCCGGCTATTTCGCCGGACAGGCGACGATCTCGGCCGTCGATCTCGCCTGCGGCACCGGCGCGACCCTGCGCGCGATCGGCGCGCGGCTTCCCGTGCGGCAGACCTGGCGGCTGATCGACAACGACCTCAGCCTGCTGTCGCGCGCGGCGCCCGCCGATGTGTCCGCCGACATCGTCGTGCGTACCGAGCCCATCGATCTGGTGCGCGATCTCGAACTCGCGCTCGACGGCCCGGTCGATCTCGTGACCAATTCCGCGCTGCTCGATCTCGTGTCGCAGGAATGGCTCGACCGCTTCGTCGTGGAAACGGCGGCGCGCCGGCTGCCGGTCTATGCCGCGCTGGTCTATGACGGGTGCGTGACGTTCGAGCCTGCGCTCGCGCTCGATCCGGACATCGTCGATGCGGTCAACAGGCACCAGCAGACCGACAAGGGGTTCGGTCCCGCGCTCGGCCCGGCGGCGGCCGGCGAGCTGATCGCCGCCTTCGAGCAGATCGGATACGAGACTGTGCACGGCCCCTCCGACTGGAATTTCGGATCTGCGGATGCGGCCATTCAAAAAGAAGTGATCGCGGGATGGGCCGCCGCCGCCCGTCAGGTCGGCGGTATTCCGGTGGAGAAGATCGTGGACTGGCTCGAACGGCGGCATCGGGCGATCGCCGAGGGGCGTTCGTCGATCGTCGTCGGTCATGCCGACGTGTTCACCCGACCCCAAGCCTTGCGCTGAGCGGAGAAATCGCAGTCGAACAGCATCTCGTCGCCCAGAGGATGCATCGCGACCGCAGGGCGGATGGCTTCGTCCATCCATGCAATGGGCGGCAATGTCACGCCGCTCGGACCGGAGCCGATCAGCACCGGGGCGACGACGATGTGGAGGCGATCGAGACAGCCGGCCGCCAGAAAACGCGAGACCGTATTGGCGCCGCCTTCGATCAGGATCCTGCGAAATCCGGCGCTGCCGAGCGCTGCGAGAATGTCGGACGGTGCGATGCCGTCGCCGTTGCCGGTCAGCGTGATCTTCTCGATATCGGCCGGCCAGTCGGTGGCCGTTGTGCGCCGAGTAACGATAATGCGGCGGACGCCGTCGGCGGCAAGCAGCCTTGCGCTGCCGGGAAGGCGTCCCTGCGGGTCGATCACCACCCGTGCGGGACTTGGTCCTTCGACCCGGCGCACGGTGAGCTGCGGATCGTCGGCGAGCGCGGTACCGATGCCGACCACCACGGCATCCATCACCGCGCGCAAGCGGTGCAGATGCTCCAGTCCGTGTGGGCCATTGACGTAGTGGGAGTGCCCGGTTGCGGTCGCGATGCGGCCGTCGAGCGATTGGCCGATCTGCCCGACCGCGAATGGCGCATCCGGCCGGCCGGCACGCAGCGGCCCGAATATGGCGCTCCAGCACGCCGGTAACGGTTCATTGGCGCTGCGGAACAGGCCGGGTACGCTCGCCCATTCATCGTGGGCATTCGCATGCAACCTTTCGCCGGCGTTATGCGTAAAGGGATGGACCATGACTTCTCACCCAGTTGGGCAGCGATCAGACAACGATACGGCCAGCATGAATACGGCCGGCATGGTACGCATGCGGCTTCTTCCGATGCTCCCGCGTCATAAACTTGGCACATTATTCACCGGTAGTAAGTCTTGCGATCCCGGCCGCACGCGATGGCGATCTTACGGCAGTGCGATAATTCGGGCCGGACTGGAAATACCGACGGGGGGCGGTGTGTTTTCCCCTCATCTGGGCGACGGATATTGTCGATGTTGAACACGGATCGGGTGAGCGGCTCCCCTTTGCTCGGGGAGCCTGATTTTGTGGCGATCGAGCGCGGCATAGTGGAGTTTCGCGCGGCGCGTCCGGTCGCAATCACAGCCGGTCGAACGACGCTACTGGTCCTGCCGGTCGACGGACTGGACGACAGGCGCCTCGCTGCCTTTCGCGCTGCCGGCGGCAATGCGCAGCCCGTGCTGGTCCTTACCGCGCGGCGGGCGCAGACGCTCGGCATCGAGGCCGCCGGACCGGTGTCGCTGACATTGTCCGCAACCGACGATGCCGCCTCCATCCGCGCCGCGGCGACCGATGTGCGGATCGATCGCAGGTTTTCATGGGCGGCGTCCGTGCCGGCCGCGGCGGCGGCGCTGCCGCTCGCCAAGCTCGCGCATCGTTTGCCCGCCGCGCTCTGCGTCGAGATCGATGCGGGCGTGCCTGCCGCGTTCAATCCGCCGGTCGTGCATATCGGGACCGGCGCGATCGCACAGTTTCGCGAGCGGGCAATCCGCTCGCTGGCCGTTGCGAGCGAAGCATCCGTTCCGCTCAGCGGCGACATCCAGGCCCGCTTCGTTGTGTTCCGCGGCATGATGGGCGGCGAGCAGGCCGCGATCATCGTCAACGAGCCGGACTTCTCGAAGCCGATCACCGTGCGCCTGCATTCGGCCTGCCTGACCGGCGACGTGTTCGGATCGCGCCGGTGCGACTGCGGCGACCAGCTCCGGCTTGCCATGAAACAGCTCGCGGCGGCCGGCGGCGGCATCGTTCTGTATCTCGATCAGGAAGGCCGCGGCGTCGGGCTTGCCAACAAGATGCGGACCTACCGGTTGCAGGACGGCGGTCTTGATACGGTCGATGCCAATATCGTGCTCGGCTTCGACGACGACGAACGCGACTATGGAATTGCCGGCCGCATGCTCGAAATGCTCGGCTGCCGGCAGGTCGTGCTGATGACCAACAACCCGGCCAAGGTGGACGGCCTGTCCGATGCCGGCATCGAGATTACCGGTCGCATCCCGCTGCTGACGCCGATCAACGGCGACAATCGCCGCTACCTCGCGGCCAAGGCCATGCGCGCCGGCCACAGCCTCGATCATCTGTTCGATGCGCTGGCGGCAAGCGAGCCGACGATCGTGCCGGACGAGACCGAAGCGGCATCCTGAGTTTTTCCGTATATAATGACGCCGGCTTTCCACGATCATGTTCGTGGGGCGAGCGAAGGGAGGCGAAGATGGCGACGCTCCGTACTTCCGCTGACCCCGCCTATATGGTGACCGCCCGCACGCTGCACTGGATCACGGCGGCGCTCGTGCTGGTCATCATTCCGGCGGGCATCGCAATGGGCCTTGCGCCGCAGGGGCCGGCACAGGATTTTCTCTTCCATGTTCACCGCTCGTGCGGGGCGATCCTGATCCCGATCCTGCTGTTTCGCGTCTTCTACCGGCTCACGCACAAGCCGGCGCCGCTGCCGGACGACATCCCGGCGCTGCAGCGGTGCGCGGCCGAGCTTGTCCACTGGCTGCTCTATATTCTGCTGACGATCCAGCTTTTCCTCGGATGGATCGCGACCTCGGCCTATCGCGCGCCGATTCTCGTGTTCTGGACGTTCGAGCTGCCGCCGATCTGGCGCGAGGACCGTGCCTTCTCGGAACAGCTCTTTGTCTTCCACCGCCTGATCGGAATCACGATCGCCCTCCTCGTCTGCGTGCATATCGGGGCGGCGCTGTTTCATCACTTCGTGCGCCGCGATCGCGTGCTCTATCGCATGCTGACCGGCTAGCAGTCGGGGCGGCGCGGGGCCTGAACGATACATGACCGACCGCAATGATGACCGTGCCTTCGGCGCGCTGGCGTTTCAGGACGTGACGGAAAAGATCGGGCGCGGCGCGGTATTGTGCCTGCCGCTCGGGGCGACCGAGCAGCACGGCCCGCACCTGCCGCTGAACACGGATGCGATCATCGCCGAGCATGTCGTGCGCGAGATCGTGGCGCGATACGGGGCCGAGTTCGATCTCTGGCGCCTGCCGCTGCTGCCGGTCGGCCTGTCGCGCGAGCACGGCTGGGCCGCCGGCACGCTGACGCTGAACGTGCGGACCTTCGCCGCGCTCCTGCGCGACATGGCCGCGAGCCTCGTGCGCGCCTGCGCCGCGCGCAATCTTGCCGTCGTCAACGGCCATGGCGGCAACCGCGGCATCCTCGAAGCGTTGATCTACGAGTTGCAGGACGAGTTCGGCCTCAATCTGTGCGTCGTCCATCCGCTCGCTTTGTCAGGCATGGAGCAGGAGTGCGCGTTTCCCGACATCCATGGCGGTCTGATCGAGACCTCGCTGATGCTGCTGTTCGCGCCGCATCTGGTGCGCGCCGACCGCATTCCCGCCGCGGGCGGCGACAGGCAGGCGATCGGCGCGCTCATTCTCGACCGCGGCGTGAGCTGGCCGTGGAGCTCCGGCGATCCGGCGCTGGCCGAACGCGGCGTGACCGGCGAGGCGCAACGCGCGTCGGCGGAGATCGGCCGGCGCGTGATCGAACGCCTGCTTGAGAATGTGCGCCCCGTTCTGCAGCAATTGCGGGCTCGCGAGACGCGCTGACGCCGCGATATCCGCTGCCGGCGGGCCCCATTGTACCGGCGCACCGACATCACATATGATTAATCTTTGAAGCACTCGGCCGGTCCGCCGGAGAGGGCTTTTTGCTTTTGTGGGGCAAGCGATGTCCACGAACAGGGACGGCCATATCCGGCTGACCTCCCATCCCGGCAGTCGTCCGGTCGCGCGCTTTCCAGTGTGCTGGGGTGCGGCAAGCGCGCGCGAACGCGGCCCGGTGATCGGCACGGTGTCGGCGGGCGCCGACCGCAATGCCATCGGCGCGCATGGCGGCGCCTACGCGCTCTATCGCGCGCTCGCGATTTCCTCCGGCGCGCTCAGCCCGATGGCGAGGCCCGACCTGAGCGACACCGCGCCGGTCGTGGACATCGGGCCGTTCCCGCAATGGAGCGAGCCGAAGCTGATCGTCTCGCTCGATCCCTGGGGCCATCGCGTGACGGACGACTTTGCCGGCGAGATTGCCGGGGGCCTCGACATCCGCCCGACCATCGCCGTCACCAAGGCGCGCCTGACGCTGCCCGATCTCGAGCAGCTCATTGCGCGCAAGCTGCTTACGGTCGACGGATGCATCGTGCGTGCGTCCGGCGACGTCGCGGTGACCAAGGCGGCGATCGACCCGGTCTGGCATCTGCCGGGTATCGCCGAACGCTTCGGGGTGAGCGAGAGCCGGCTGCGCCGCACGCTGTTCGAGGAGACCGGCGGCATGTATCCGGAGCTCGTCACCCGTCCGGACCTTTCGCTGTTCCTGCCGCCGATCGGCGGTATCACGCTTTACATCTTCGGCGACCCCGCCGCGGTGCCCGACCCGCGCCGCACGCTCGCCTGCCGCGTGCACGACGAGTGCAACGGCTCGGACGTGTTCGGTTCCGACATCTGCACCTGCCGTCCCTATCTCGTCCACGGCATCGTCGAATGCATCAGGGAGGCGCAGAAGGGCGGCGCCGGCCTCATCGTCTACAACCGCAAGGAAGGCCGCGCGCTCGGCGAGGTCACGAAATTCCTCGTCTATAATGCGCGCAAGCGTCAGGCCGGCGGCGACCAGGCCGCGACCTATTTCGAGCGCACCGAATGCGTGGCGGGGGTGCAGGACGCGCGCTTCCAGCAGCTCATGCCCGACGTGCTGCACTGGCTCGGCATCCGCCGGATCGACCGCTTCATCTCCATGTCGAACATGAAATACGACGCCATCGTCGGTTCCGGAATCGATATCGGCGAGCGCGTACCGATCCCCGACGCGCTCGTGCCGGACGACGCGAAAGTGGAGATCGAGGCGAAGAAGGCCGCCGGCTATTTCGCCCCCGGAAAAGGCCCGAGCGAGGAAGACCTCAAGACGATCGTCGGGCGCAAGATCGAAGAGTTCTGACCATCGCGACGTCCGTATCGATCTCGAACCCGCAAGCCGCCGCGCTGTCGCTCCTGACGGCGGCCGCCGTGCGCGAGCGCACGCACGAAATTCTGCAGGCCGGGCTGAACGGTGCGCTGGAACATTTCGCCGTCGATCCCGATCGGTTACCCGCGGTGGCTGATTTCGTCGCCGGCGTCATCCGCGACAAGTACCCCGATCTTAAGGTACCGCTGCATGCGCGCTGGCGGCATTTTGTACATGGCGGAGAGGATTTGTGGGCGCGCATCGCGTCCATGCGATCCTGGCCGGATGCGGCTGCGAAGGCGCGCTCAGCGTTCGATCTCGCAATCGTTTCGGTTCTGCTCGATGCCGGCGCCGGTCCCGCCTGGCGCTATCGCGATGCGATAACGGGCGCGAGCGCCGGCCGCTCGGAGGGGCTTGCGCTGGCGAGTCTGCGCATGTTCGAAGCCGGCGTCTTCTCCGCCGATCCGCGCGACCCGTTGCGCGCCGATGCCGCGCGGCTGATGCAACTGAGCGAGAGCGACCTGGCGGCCGGCTTTCAGGCGAGTGCCGACAATGCACTGGACGGATTGGCCGGCCGCGCCGACCTGCTCGTGCGTCTCGGGCGCGTCGTCGCGGAACGTGCGGATGTCTTCGCGCTTGCAGACGCAGCGCGACCCGGTGGCCTTTTCGATCATCTTGCGGCGCCGGGCGATCCCGTGGCGGCGCCCGCCATCCTGTATGCGCTTCTGCTACATCTCGGTGCGATCTGGCCGGCGCGCCTGACGCTCGACGGCGTTGTGCTCGGCGACACCTGGCGGCATCCGGCGATCAGGCGGGCGGATGTCACCGACGGTTTCGTCCCGTTCCACAAATTATCGCAATGGCTCGCCTATTCGCTCATCGAGCCGCTGCGGGACGCGGGGCTGTCGGTGAGCGATGTCGACGGCCTGACCGGGCTTGCCGAATATCGCAACGGCGGACTGTTCGTCGATCTGGGTGCGATCGCGTTGCGCGATCCGGCGCAGATGCAGCGCGCGCATGCGATCGATTCGACGCTGGTCGTGGAGTGGCGCGCGCTGACGGTCGCGCTGCTCGACGTGCTCGCCCCGCTGGTGCGCACCATGCTCGGGGTCGATGCGGCGAGGTTTCCGCTCGGCTGCGTACTGGAAGGCGGCACCTGGGCGGCGGGACGCAAGATCGCGCAAGCGTTGCGTACGGACGGGCGTCCGCCGTTCGCGGTCGTCAGCGACGGGACGGTGTTCTAGCGGAGCGATATTTCAGCGGAGTCACGGCCATGCAAGGTGTCACCATCGTCGATCATCCGCTCGTGCAGCACAAGCTGACGCTGCTGCGGGAGAAAAGCCGCTCGACCAAGAGCTTCCGGCAGCTCTTCAGCGAGATCGGGATGCTGCTCTGCTACGAGGTCACGCGCGATCTGCCGCTCGTGCCGGCCGAGATCGAGACGCCGCTCGCGCGCATGCAGTCGCCGGTGCTGGCCGGCAAGAAGCTCGTACTCGCGCCGATCGTGCGCGCCGGGATGGGATTCCTCGACGGGATGCTGTCGCTCGTGCCCTCGGCGCGGGTGGCGCATATCGGGCTTTACCGTGAGCCGCGCACTCTTGTCGCGGTGGAATATTTCTTCAAAGCGCCCGACGACATCGCCGAGCGGCTGGTGCTGGTGCTGCACCCGATGCTGGCGACGGGAAACTCGGCGATGGCGGCGGTCGATCGATTGAAGGAAAGCGGAGCGAAAACGATCCGTATCGTGTGCCTGCTGGCGACGTCGCGGGGAATCGAGAAGCTGCGCGCGCACCATCCCGACGTGCATGTCTGGACCGCCGCCATTGATCCCGAACTCGACGCGCAGGGCTATATCGTGCCCGGCGTCGGCGACGTCGGCGACCGGATGTACGGCACGAAATAGGATCAGGACGCCGCGATCGCGGCATCCACCGCCGCGCCGAGGCGTTCGACGATCGTTGCGATCTCGTCGGGCGTGACGATGAAAGGCGGCGCCAGCAGCACGTGGTCGCCGTGCCGGCCGTCGATCGTGCCGCCCATCGGATAGACGATCAGTCCGCGCGCCATGGCTTCGGTCTTGATACGCGCATGCAGCTTCTTCGCCGGATCGAACGGCTGCTTCGAGGCGCGGTCGGACACGAGCTCGATCGCCTGGAACAGTCCGCGGCCGCGGATGTCCCCGACATGGCGGTGGTTGCCGAAACGCTCGGTCAGCGCGTCGACAAGCACGCTGCCCATCGCCCTGACATTGTCGAGCAGCTTCTCGTCGCGGATCGTCTTCTGCACGGCGAGCGCGGCCGCGCACGCCAGGGGATGCCCGATATAGGTATGGCCGTGATAGAAGGTGCCGCTGCCGGCCTCGAACGCGCGATAGATCCTGTCGCTGCAGATCGTGGCGCCGATCGGCTGGTAGCCACCGCCGAGACCCTTGGCGATGGCCACGATGTCGGGCGCGATGCCCTCCTGCTCGAAGGCGTAGAGCGTGCCGGTGCGTCCCATGCCGCACATCACTTCGTCCAGGATCAGCAGCACGCCGTAGCGGTCGCAGATTTCGCGAATGCGCCTGAAATAGCCCGGCGAAGCCGCGACCGCGCCGGTGGTGGCGCCGACCACGGTCTCGGCGATGAAGGCAATGACGGTGTCGGGGCCGACGCGCAGCAATTCCGCTTCGAGCGCATCGGCGGCGCGCCGCGCATAGGCGTCCTCGCTTTCGCCGTCCTGCCGGAACCGGTAGGCGAAACACGGATCGATCAGCGAGACATCCATCAGCATCGGCTGATAGGGCTCGCGCCGCCACATATTGCCGCCGACCGCGAGCGCGCCGAGCGTGTTGCCGTGATAGCTCTGCCGCCGCGAGATGAAACGCGTGCGCTGCGGCTGACCGGTTTCGAGGAAATACTGGCGCGCCATCTTCAGCGCCGCCTCGATCGCTTCCGAGCCGCCGCTGACGAAATAGACATGGCCGAAATCCGGCGGCAGCGCGTCGACCAGCAGGCCGGCCAGTTGCTCCGCCGGCTCCGAGGTGAAGAACGCCGTGTGCGCGAAGGCGAGCTTCTGCGCCTGCGCGACGATCGCGGCGGTGACGGCCGGATGGCCGTGGCCGAGACATGACACCGCCGCGCCGCCGGAGGCATCGAGATAGCGGCGGCCCTCACGGTCGATCAGCCAGACGCCCTCGCCGGCGACCGCGACGGGCAATTGCTTGTTTCTGGTGCGGTGGAATATTCGGCTCATCGGCGGTTCCGCGCTGAATGACGGTTGTCGGATAGTCCCTTGTAGCCCCCCTGACAATATTCGTATCGTGTCATTTCGTGAAACCGAGGCCCGCCGGCGTGCGTTGCGGCGGCGACCTGAAAGAAGGCGGAGGGAGATCTGTAATGAATCACGTTACATTGAGCTGTCGTGCGGCGGGCTTTGCCGCCTTGCTCGCGGTTCCCGCTTTTGTGGCGACGCCCGCGGCGGCGCAGCAGAAATTCGTCACCATCGGAACCGGCGGCGTCACCGGCGTGTATTACGCCGTCGGCGGCGCCGTCTGTCGGCTTCTCAACAAGGACCGCAAGGCGCACGGCATCCGCTGCTCGGTGGAATCCACCGGCGGCTCGGCGTTCAACGTCAACACTATCCGCGCCGGCGAGCTCGATTTCGGCATGGCCCAGTCGGACGTGCAGTACCAGGCGCTGAAAGGCGAAGGCACGTTCAAGGACAAGGCGTACCCTGAATTGCGCGCGGTCTATTCGGTCCATCCGGAGCCGTTCACCGTGCTCGCCCGCAAGGAAGCCAACGTCGCCAAGTTCGAGGACTTCAAGGGCAAGCGCTTCAATGTCGGCAATCCCGGTTCCGGCACCCGCTCGTCCATGGAGCAGCTTCTGGGCGCGATGGGCTGGAAGCTCGGCGATTTCTCGCTCGCTTCGGAGCTGAAGGCGGACGAGCACGGTCCGGCGCTTTGCGACAACAAGATCGACGGCTTCTTCTACGCGGTCGGGCATCCGTCGGCCAACATCCAGGACCCAACCACGACCTGCGGCGCGAAGCTCGTCTCGCTGACGGGATCGGCGGTCGACAAGCTCGTCAAGGACTTCCCGTATTTCGCCAAGGCGACGATTCCGGGCGGCATGTATGCCAGCAACCCGCAGGCGACCGAGACCTACGGCGTGATGGCCACGCTCGTGACCTCGAACAAGACGCCTGACGATGTCGTCTATGCGCTGGTGAAGGCGACGTTCGACAATTTCGATGAGTTCAAGAAACTGCATCCGGCATTCGCCAATCTCGATCCGGCCAGGATGGTGACGAACGGCAATTCGGCGCCGCTGCATCCGGGAGCCGCGAAATACTACAAGGAAAAAGGCTGGCTGAAGTAACAGCCAGACTGTCGGGGCCGCGGAGACCGCTCCGCGGCCTTTTTCCTTCGAATGCAGGAGGGGCGGGGCATGAGCCAGAGCGCGGACACGATCGCGCCGTCGGCCGAGCTGGAGCAGCTTGTCGCGGAGGCCGATACCGGCGGCCGCAAGCCGGCCGGTGCGGCGGCGCAGATCCTTCTCTGGACGGCGATCGCCTGGTCGCTGTTCCAGCTTTGGTATGCCTCGCCGCTGCCGTTCATCGTCGGATTCGGCATCCTAAACGACACCGAGGCGCGCTCGATCCATCTGGCGTTCGGGCTCTTCCTCGCTTTCACCGCCTATCCGGCCTTCAAGACGTCGCCGCGCGCCTATATTCCCGCGGTCGACTGGGCGCTGGCTCTGGCCGGCGCCTTCGCGGGCGGCTACCTGTTCCTGTTCTACAACCAGATCGCGTTGCGGCCGGGCACGCCCAACACGCTCGATCTGGTGACGGCCGCCGTCGGCATCGTGCTGCTGCTGGAGGCTACCCGCCGCTCGCTCGGCCTGCCGATGGTGATCGTGGCGATCGCGTTCATCGCGTTCACGTTCGCCGGCCCCTTCATGCCCGAGGCCGTGCAGCACAAGGGCGCTTCGCTGCAGCGCTTCCTCACCCACCAGTGGCTCGTTACCGAAGGCGTGTTCGGCATCGCGCTCGGGGTCTCGACCAGTTTCGTATTCCTGTTCGTCCTGTTCGGCACGCTGCTCGACAAGGCGGGTGCCGGCAACTGGATGATGCAGATTTCGATCGCGCTCCTTGGCCATCTGCGCGGCGGTCCGGCCAAGGTCGCGGTGGTTTCCTCCGCGCTCAACGGCGTCGTGTCCGGCTCGTCGGTGTCCAATGTGGTGTCGGGCGGAATCTTCACGATTCCGCTGATGAAGCGGACCGGCCTGTCGGGCGTCAAGGCGGGTGCGATCGAGGCTTCCTCGTCGATCAACGGGCAGATCATGCCGCCGGTCATGGGCGCGGCGGCGTTCCTGATGGTGGAATATGTCGGCATTCCCTATTCGGACATCATCAAGCACGCCGCATTGCCGGCCATCGCTTCCTATGTCTCGCTGCTCTATATCGTCCATCTGGAAGCGGTGAAGCTCGGTTCCCGCGGAATTCCGCGGGAACCGACCCCGGTGCGCACCCGCCTGATCCGCACCGGCCTCGGCATTTCAGGGAGCATCGCTTTATTGTGCGCGCTCTATTACGGGATCGACGCGGTGCAGGCCGTGTTCGGCGCGGCCGCTCCCTGGATTCTCGCAGCCATCGGTCTCGTCGCCTATGTCGCCACGGTCTGGTATGCCGCGCGGGTTCCCGATCTCGCGCTCGACGATCCCAATACGCCGATCTTGAAGCTGCCGCGCGCCTGGGACGTGATGCGCACCGGGCTCGATTATCTGATTCCGCTCATCGTGCTGCTGTGGTGCCTGACGGTCGAGCAATTGTCGCCCGGCCTGTCGGCCTTCTGGGGCACCGTCTCGATTCTCGGCATCGTGGCGACACGCAAGCCGCTGCTCGCGCTCTTTCGCCGCGGCTCCGTGATGCAGGGCATTGGCCACGCCATCGTCGATCTGACCGACGGCCTGGCGAGCGGGGCGCGCAACATGATCGGCATCGCGGTCGCCACCGCGACGGCCGGCATCGTGGTCGGCACCATCACATTGACTGGACTCGGACTGATGATGACGGAATTCGTCGAATTTCTGTCCGGCGGAAACGTCATCGTCATGCTCCTTCTCATCGCGGCGGTGTGCCTTGTTCTCGGCATGGGGATTCCGACCACGGCCAACTACATTCTGGTCGCCACGCTGATGGCGCCGGTCGTGGTCGAACTCGGCGCGCAGGCAGGGCTCGCGATCCCGTTGATCGCGATCCATCTCTTCGTCTTCTATTTCGGCATCATGGCCGACATTACGCCGCCGGTCGGGCTGGCCGCCTTCGCCGCGGCGGCGATTTCGCGCGAAGACCCGATCGCCACCGGTGTGCAGGGGGCCATCTATTCGCTGCGCACGGCGATCCTGCCGTTCGTCTTTATCTTCAACCCCGAAATCCTGCTCATCGATATCGGCGGCTGGGCGCATTTCGTCTGGGTCATCGTGGTGTCGCTGGCCGCGGTGCTCCTGTTCGCGGCGGCAACCATGAACTGGTTCGTCACCAGGAGCCGGCTGTGGGAATCGGCCGTGCTGCTCGTGTGCGTGTTCGCGCTGTTTCGGCCGGGATGGTTCCTCGACCGCTTCTATCTCGCCTCGGTCGAAGTGCCGGCGAGTGAGTTCCTCAAGCGCGTCGAGGAGATCAGTCCCGGCCAGCGCCTGACATTCGTGGTGCAGGGCATGAACATCGAAGGCGAGGACGTGCGCAAGACGATCAGCATTCCGATCGGCGATCCGCAGGAGCCGCGCCTGCGCCTGCGCGCGGTCGGACTCGGCGTCGCGCCGGCCGGCGACAAGGTTGCGATCACCAACGTGGCGTTTGGCTCCTATGCCAAGCGCATCGGGCTCGAGGCCGGATACGAGATCGTCTCGGTGCTGGAGCCGGCCGAGCGCCCGTCGCGGACGATTCCCGCGGCGATCGCGCTCCTCATCGCAGGCGCGATTGCAGGTCTGCAATGGAATCGCAGCCGGCGTGCGCCGGCTGCGGCATGATCGCGCGATCGGACCGTTCCACCGCGCCGCGCATCATTCCATGACCGTGTGGCTCTGTTCGCGCATGAATTGCGGCACGTACCAGGGGCCGAGGCCGCCCTTGTGCGAGGCGCCCGATCCCTTCCAGCCGCAGAAAGTCTGGATGCCCGGCCAGGCTCCGGTCGTCGCGCCGCTGGCGCGGTTCGCATAGAGCACGCCGGCTTCTGCCCGCTTGAGGAAAAGCTGTAGTTCCTCATCCTCGCGGGTATAGATGCCGGCGGTGAGGCCGTAGAGCACGCTGTTGCCGTCGGCGATGGCGCGCTGGAGGTCGGTAAATCTCTTCACCGTCAGGAACGGCAGGAACTGCTCTTCCCTGTGCAGGTAATGGTCCTCGGGCAGGCCGACCGCGATCGAGGGCTCGACATAATAGCCCTTGTCGAACAGTTCGCCCGACAGCCGCTGCCCGCCGGTCTCGAAACGTCCCTGCTGGCGGACGCTGGCGGCCGCCCGGTCGAAGCGTTCGGCGGCCGCGGCGTTGATGACGGGGCCCATGAAAATCGCCTGGTCCTCCGGATTGCCGATGCGGATGGCACGGGTGAGCTTTAGGAGCGCCTGCATGAAGTCGTCGTAGATCGCATCGTGGACGTAGACTTTCGAGCCCGAGCTGCACTTTTGTCCCTGTAGTCCGAATGCCGAGCGCATGACGCCGGACGCCGCCGTGGTGATGTCGGCAGAGCGCGTGACATAGGTCGGGTTCTTGCCGCCCATTTCCGCGATTACCGGCAACGCGAACGGACGCGCCGCCATGCTGCGGAAGATGCGCATGCCGACGGCATGGGAGCCGGTGAACGCGATGCCGTTGATGGCCGGATGGCCGACCAGCGCCTCGCCGACAGTCGCGCCGCCGCAGACGAGGTTGACCGCGCCGGGCGGAAGGCCGGCGGCCTCGAAGCATTCGATCAGGAGATGGCCGGTGAGGCCGGCCATCGGGCTCGGCTTGTAGACGACGCAATTGCCGGCGACGAGCGCGCCGGTGATCATGGCGACCGACAGCGCGACTGGAAAGTTGAACGGGCTGATGACGCCGAAAACGCCGTGCGCGCGCAGGACCACCTGCGTGCGCTCGCGCGAAAATGCGCGCTTCATGTCGCGCGCATAGCCGTTGTTCGCGGCCATCTCGGCACAGTAATAGCGAATGAGGTCGATTGTCTCCTCGATCTCGCCGACCGCCTCCATCCGTGACTTGCCGACTTCCAGCAGACAGGCGACGGAAAGCTCGTATTTGCGGCGCTCGAACTCGCGCGCGACGTGCTCCAGATGCTCCACGCGCGCCTGCCAGTCGAGCGCGCTCCATGCGGGATAGGCGGCATGCGCGGCGCCGACCGCGCGGTGGAGCGCGGCGGCCGAGGCTTCGACGAAGCTGCCGAGCACGATATCGCGGTCGATCGGGCTGACGGCCCGGTAGGCCGTGCCCTCTGAATCCTGGCGTCCGGCAATCCGGTTCGCACGCGTCTGCGCGGACAGCGACGCCTTGAATTGCGGGATCAGGCTGTCGAGGTGCGCGTGCACCGCGGTGAAGTCTTCGGCGATATTGGAATAGGTGACGCGCGGTAAGGTCGCTGGATTGGCCGGCACAACGGGCTCCTGTCGATCGAACCTCGCTCTCCGGGGCGCGTGCAACCCGGCAGGACGCCGCTATTGCCGCCGCCGCCCGGAGCGAAGCCGAAGAAGAATGAATGCAGGCGCGGCCCGAGGGCAAGTCCCTCGCATCCAGGCGATTGCGGTTGCAGAGTTAGGGTGCGAGACGGTTGGGCTTGCCGGAGAAACGGCGCGGGCGGGCGGGCACAGCCTTGCCCGCCCGCGCCGGCGACATCAGGCAATCGCGAACCGGACCGGACGCGCCGCTTACCGGTAACAATAAGTGCGGTAGCGGACGCCACGAAACGGATCGTAGACCCAGCAACGGACCTTGCGCGGACGCACATGGATCACCCGCGGTCCGTAATAATAGGCCGGACCGTAATAGGCGGGGCCGTAATAGGCCGGACCGTAGTAGCCGTAATACGGATACGGATAATAGCCGTGCGCGATCCCGCCGAGCCCGAGCAGGCCGGCGGCGACGCCGAGCGCAATGGCCGTGTTGCGCCGGCCGCGACGCGAAGACGAGAACTCGTCCATTGCTTCGCTTGCGACCGGACGTTCGATCGCGGCATTTTCCTTGGCGGCCGCGGCCTTCGCCGGCACGCTTCCCGTACACAGGACGATGCCCAACACCAATGCCGCCAGTACGCTTACAATCCTGGACATGGCCAAGCTCCCTCAGTTTGACATAAAGAAGACTATCGCCTCGCCGCGCCGGCTTTTTTGATCCGTATCAAAAGCCTTGGGGATCCGCGGGCATCAGCCGGCAAGGATATGGTCTGTCGAAGTATAGGGCAGCGTGAGGGCTTTCGCGACCGCGCGGCAGGTGAGGCGGCCGTCATGGATGTTGAGTCCGTTTCGCAGATTTCTGTCCTCGCGCAGCGCCGCCTGCCAGCCCTTGTCGGCAAGCGAGATGACGAACGGCCGCGTCGCCGCATTCAGCGCGAAGGTCGAGGTGCGCGGCACCGCGCCGGGCATGTTCGGCACGCAATAGTGAATGACGTCGTGGACGCGATAGGTCGGCTGCAGATGCGATGTCGGACGCGAGGTTTCGGCACAGCCGCCCTGATCGATCGAAACGTCGATGATGACGGAGCCGGGCTGCATGCGTCTTACCGTTTGTTCGGTGATCAGGCGCGGCGCGGTAGCGCCCGGCACCAGCGCGCCGGCAATCACGAGATCGGATTCGCGGCACAGCGTATCGACGGTTTCCGGACTGGTGATGCCGGTGCGGACCCGGGCGCCGAAGCGGTTTTCGATCCGGCGCAACGATTCGGGCGAGCGGCCGAGAATGACGACGTCGGCGCCGAGGCCGGCCGCGATCAAAGCCGCATTGGTGCCGACTGTGCCGCCGCCGAGGATCAGGATGCGGGCCGGCAGAACGCCGGCTGCGCCTGCGATCAGCACGCCGCGCGTGCCGTGCGGACGCTCGAGCCAGTGCGCGCCGATCTGCGGCGCCATGCGGCCGGCAATCTCCGACATCGGCACGAGCAGCGGCAGCGCGTCGGAATTGTCGGTCACGGTCTCATAGGCGATCGCCGTTACGCCGCTCGCCAGCAAGTCCTGCGTCAGCGGCCGGTCCGGAGCGAGGTGCAGGTACGTGAACAGAACCTGTCCGCGACGCAGCATCGTGCGCTCGTGCCCGAGCGGTTCCTTCACCTTGACGATCAGTTTGGCGCGCTCGAAAACCTCGCCGGCGGTCGCTGCGATGTCCGCGCCCGCGGCCCGATAGGCCTCGTCGGACAGGCCGGCGCCCGCGCCGGCCTGCGTCTCCACCAGAACGCGGTGCTGGCGCCGGGTCAGTTCCGCGATCGCCTCCGGCACGAGACCGACCCGGAACTCGCTCTCCTTGATTTCCTTCGGTACGCCGATCAGCATCAGTCACCGGGCCGGCAGCAAGGAATAATGCGTCACGATCTGATCGATCTCGCGCCCGGTCAAGCTTTCGACATTGCGCTGCATCTGCGGGTGCCTGCGTCGGCCGCTGCGGAATGCATCGAGTTGCCGGCGCAGGTAGATACCGGACTGGCCGGCGATGTTTGGAGTTTCTGCGTCACGGCCGGTGCCGTCGGGGCCGTGACAGGCGGCGCAATAATGCACGATCGCCGGCACGTCGGCCATTTGCGCGATCGCCGGATCGGCGGCAGCGACGAGCATGGCTGCCGCAAGAGACGCAAACGGGCTATGGCGGATGCGTGTCATTCAGGCCGCGCGCGAAATCGATGGCGTGACGAGCAGATTGTCCTCGACCGCGCGCACGCCGGTCGCCTGTTCGGCCGCGACACGCAAGGCGCGCTTTTCTGTCTCCGACGGAACGAGGCCCCACAGACTGACGACGCCGTCGAACACGGTGATATTGACGAACCCGGCATGGGCCCAGCGCTGGGTTTTCAGATGATCGAGCAGGCGCTCGCGGATGGCGGTGTCGGACATCGGGACGATCAGGCCGGGCTTGGCTGCGGCCATGGCCTGCACGAGATTGGCGCGGCTGACGATGCCCACGAGCTGGCCGTTCGACACGATCGGCACGCGCTTGATGGCATTGCGCTCGAGGATCGTGGCGATCTTCGACAGCAGTGTGTCGGGCGCGGCGGTGATGACGCTCTTCGTCATCAGGTCGGATACCTTGCGGGCATGTGCGCGGATGTATTCGTCCGCCAGCGCATCGTCGCTTGTGAAGACCGAGAGCCACCAGGACGGGCGCCGCTCGGTGTCGGTTTCCGAGCGCCGCATCAGATCGCCCTCGCTGACGATCCCGACTACGCGGCCCTTCTCGTCGACGACGGGGACGGCGCTGATGCGATGGCGCGCGAACAATATCGCCACGTCGCGGGCGGACTGCGACGGCGTCACCGTCACGACGGGGGCCACCATGACATCGCGGGCTTTCATTGCTGCCTCCTGTGTCTTTATCCCTGTGGCTACGGCAAGGAATGTTCCGGCATCCGGCCGGTTCTTGCCCTGCAACCCGGGCCGCGGCGATCCGCAGGCTAGAGGGTGACCCCCGGTTCGCCTTTGCGGATGCCGTCGAAGTTCCGATCATCCGGCGCCTTGCGCACGTGCACGACGCTCACTCCGCCATCCATCCCGGAATTCTCGGCGATCCGGCAAGCTTATGTAATATGAGACGCTCCTTTGGCGTTCTGCTGCCTTGCGCTATATCAAAGGCGTGGTCGCCGCGGGGTCTACTCGGCCGGCCGCGAACCGGGCCAGAAGGCCTCCGCCTCGGTATCGAATGCCGGTTCGTCGAGGTCGGGCTCGCCGCACCGCTCCGCAATGAAGGCGCGCGCGCGATTGCGCAGCGCGACGATGGCGTTGAAATCGGTTCCGGCAGGCGCGATCGGCTCGCCGATCTCCAGGCGGACCGGGGTCCATCGCGGCCACCAGGTGTCGGCGCGCAGCATGTCGCGGGTGCCGCTGATCGCGCCGGGCACGACCGGAAGCCCCGCCTCAGCCGCGGCCTTGAAGGCACCGAGGCGGAAGGGTGCGAGGCCCCTGCGTGCGGTGAACGTGCCTTCGGGAAAGAAGGCGAGAAGCCGGCCCCTGGCCATGCCTGCGGCCGCTTGCGCATCGGCCAGACTTGCCGCCACGTCGAAGCGCTCCACGAAGATGACACCGAGCCGGCGCAGGAACGATCCGATCAAAGCCTGATCGGCGAACTCCTTCTTGGCGGCGAAAACCGGCGTGCCGGGCAGCGCCGCGGCAAGAACGAACGCGTCGGAATAGCTCGCATGGTTGAAAACGAGAATAGCATTGTCGGCCGGAATGCGATCGGGATGCTTGAGCGTGAGCGGGATGCCCGCCGCGGTGAGGCCCGCGCGGGCGAGCCAGCGCAAGGCGGTCCAGCGTGCGCCCGGTCGCGGCAGCGTCATCACGGCGATCCAGCCGAACACGACCGCAATAGCGACGATGATCCACCACCAGGCCGCATAGAGCGTGCGGCCCGCGAGATTCACGGCGGCCCTGATGCGCGGGAGGAGGCCGGCAAGGAAAAGGCGGATGCGCTGCTGCCCGACGCTTGAGCGCGGGGCGCCAAGCGCCCCGGCATCGTACAATTCGCGCGTCGTGCTGCGGCGGATCTTGCCGCTCGCGGTCTTCGGGATGGTGTCGGGCGGCACAAAGACGATTTCGTCGGCCGGGGCGCCGAGCACTTTCACGGCGGCAGCCTGCGCCTGTTCGCGCAGACGGTCGCGGCTGGAAGAATCCTCCTGCGCCGTCTCCGCGACGATGACCACGCGCTCCGTCCCGGAGGCCCGGTCCCCCGTGCCGATGAGGGCGACGCCGTTCTTCACGATGCCGGGAATTTCGGCGACCGCGTCCTCGATCTCGTGCGGAAAAATGTGGCGGCCGGCGCGGATGACCAGATCCTTGATCCGGCCGGTGATGAATATCTCGCCGTCGGCACGATAGGCCTGGTCGCCGCTGTCGAGCCAGTCGCCGTCGAACAGCTCTTTGGTCTTGGCGGCATTCCCGAAATAGCCGGACGTCGCCGACGGTCCGCGGAACTCAAGCCGGCCGACGACACGGTCGGCGACCTCGCGTCCGCCGGCATCGACGATGCGCACCTCGTGATCGGGAATCGGCTTGCCGCAGGACACGAATTCGAACGGGCTCGCATCGGCCGGCGCGGCGGGCCGTGCGACCCCGGTCGAACCGAGCGTGTGGCGATCGACGCGGTCGATGCGCGGGCCGCGCCCGAGCGGCGGCATCGTCAGCCCCACGGTGTTTTCGGCAAGCCCGTAAGCCGGCGTCATCGCTTCCGGGCGGAAGCCGTAGGCGCGAAACCGTTCCGTGAAGCGGCGGATCGAATTGGCGCTGACCGGTTCGGCGCCGTTGGCGACCAGACGCAGCGAACCGAGATCGAGGCCCTCGATATCGGCATCGTCGATCTTGGTGCGGCAGGTCTCGAACGCAAAGTTCGGCGCGGCCGACAGCGTCGCGCGGTACCGGTGGATCGCCCACAGCCAGCTTTCCGGGTGCGCAAGGAATGTCAGCGGCGACATCACATAGAGCGGCGCGCCGTAATAGAGCGTGGCGAGCCAAGCGCCGATGAGACCCATGTCGTGATAGAGCGGCAGCCAACTCACGAAAACGTCGCGCGAGCTTGCGTCCATCGCCCGGCCGATCGCGCGGATATTGGCCAGGAGATTGGCGTGGCTGAGCACGACCCCCTTCGGGTCGCCGGTGCTGCCGGACGTATATTGAAGGAGCGCCGTGGCCCGTTCGTCGTCGGTCGGCGGCAGCCGCAGTTCGGGGCCGGCGGCGAGCGCGGCCGGGCTCTCGACCGCCGTGATGGTGGGAACCTGCGGCTGCAGCAGGGTCGCGAGCTTCTGCCCCCGCGTCGTCGTGATCAGCAGCCGCGCGCCGGCATTGCGGAGAATGCCGGCCTGGCGGTTGACGTGCTCTTCCAGTTGCGACAGCCGCAGCGGCGGATAGACCGGGACCGGGACCGCACCCGCATAAAGCACGCCGAAGAACGAGGTGAAGAATTCGATGGCGGTCGGCAGCATCAGCGCTACGCGATCGCCGACATTGACGTCGCGCGCGATCAGTCCGGCCGCGATCCGGCGCGCCTCCTGCGCCAGCGCACCATAAGTCAACGGGACCGGCTGGGCGGCATCGGCGAGAAAGGTGATGTGCAGACGGTCGGGATGGGCGGCGGCGTGCCAGTCGAGCGCTTCGGTCAGGGTTCTCGCTTTCGACGCGGCTTCGACTTCGGGAAGTGCGGCGGCGGCAACGGCATGTGTCTGCGGGGGCGCGGCCGGCGGCGCGGCCCTGCCGAGCGCAGTCAGAAGATCGGCAATCGTTTCGGCTTGCGTGAGCGTGTGCTCGGGCAGCCGCACCCGGAACGCCTGCTCGATGCGCAGCAACAGCTCCGCGCGCGTTAGGCTATCGATGCCGAGATCGCGGTCGAGCCGGCTCGCAGGCGAAACCGAAATCGTTCGCTGCGGATTGAGTTCGCGGACGAGCTTGCGAGCGATTTCGAGCAGGGCGCGTTCTTGTCGTGTGGAATTGTCCGGCTCATGCATGGAGACACGAATAATCCCGTTTCAGTGCGCCCAATTGATGCCGATCAAAATGGCATGGCGACGGCCGTGGCGAAAGCGCCGCTTGCAGCAGCCTGCGCAGGACGTGTCGGTGCCGGCCGCGCGGTGCGACGTGTTGTCAGGCGCGCAGGCCGTGTTTGCCGAGGATCCGGACGGTACTTGCCTGCGGGCCTTTATCGCCGGCGACTTCCGCGAACGTGACCCGGGTGCCGGCTTTCAGGCGATTGAAGCTGTTGTTGAGGACGCTGTTGCGATGGAAATAGATTTCGCGTCCGTCGGCGCTTTCCAGGAAGCCGTAATCGTCCTGCAGCTGGACGACGGTTGCGACTGGTGGTCCCTCGCTTGCCTTGACCTGCCCCTGCAGGCGACGCGCCGCATCCTGCAGCCGGCGTCGCGCGCGCTTGAACGCGTCGTTGATGGCGAAATCGATTTTGCCATGACGCTCGTCGGCCGATGGCGTGCGGTCGATATTGACGGTTTTTCCGCCAGGCAGCACGAGCTGGATGTTGACCCCGTACAAACCGCCGGTCTTGTGGCGGCCGCCGGGCCCCTTCAGGATGACGCGGCAGGACGTCACGCGGCCAAAGCGTGTTTCGATCTCCTCGACGCGCCGCGCAATGCCGGCGCGCAGGGAAGCATCGGGCTCTATGCCCTGGAAGTCGATTTCGACCGGAACCTGCATGACTTTGATCCAATATGACAATTATAAACTCGTACGGGCCGAAAAAGATGCGTTGATTTAGGTCAACGTGACGACCTGTCGGGAGCCTAGACTTTTTAAACAATGTTTGCGTACGCGGTTATATGTCCGCACGGCTGTCATTATATAATTATCATGCGAGCGTGCGGATCCGCAGGGAGTTTTATGGGAAAATATAAGTTGCGTATTCGATAACGGCAGCGAAGGGAGAGCACGATGAGTTCCCAGGGCCTGGAATCGATTGAACAGAGCGTTCAGACGACGCATCGCTGGATCAACGAACTGAACGAGCGGCTGGACTGGGGTGACAAGGCGCGGTCCTACCGGCTGTTGCGAACGGTGCTGCAGGCCTTGCGGGACTGGTTGCCGGTGAACGAAGCCGTCGATCTCGCCGCGCAACTGCCCGAACTGGTGCGCGGCGCATATTACGAACATTGGCGGCCGGCAAAATGCCCGGTGCAGAACCGCAGCAGGGAGGATTTCCTGGCGCGGGTGGATCACGCTTTCAAGACCGATCCGATCGCCTTCACGCCGGAGGTTGTGACCGAGGTCTTTGGCCTTCTGTCGGATAAGGTCAGCGCCGGCGAGATCGAGGATGTCCGCAACGCATTGCCCGCCGATGTGCGCGCGCTGTGGCCGAAGCCGGCGCGCGCCGCCTGAAAGGAGCGATTATGGCTGACGAAGGGCCAAGCCTTGCGATTTCGCCCGAGAAGGTCTGCTTTCTCCTCGTCAAGGCGCGCGAGTTCGACGTGAAGGATGCGGCGGCCGATCCCGGCGATTCGTCGAACGCGAGCGACGACGCGATGATGTCGGTGCTGGAGGACCGGGCCGACGATCCGGTGGTCGAGGAGATCGGGCGCTTCATCGGCGCGCTGAACGAGGACGAACAGATCGATCTCGTGGCCCTGACCTGGCTCGGACGTGGCGACGGCACCCTTGACGACTGGTCGACCATCCGCGCGGAAGCCGCGCGCGCCCATAACCGGCGGACGGCGCAGTATCTTCTTGGGATTCCCCTGCTTGCCGATTATCTTGAAGAAGGGTTGTCCCAGTTCGGGCGCTCGTGTGAGGAATTCGAACTCGGCCGGCTTTGATTCATGTCGAATGACCAGCAACAGGTCGCGGGCGCGCAAGCGCCCGCCGCTTCGCCGGAGACTTTGGCGGCGCTGACGCCGCCGCAGCTCTACCGCAAAGCCAGTCTCGATGCGCTGCCCTTCAAGACCACCGACGAACTGGCGCCGGTGGAGACCGCCGTCGGGCAGCAGCGCGCGCTCGATGCCATCGGTTTCGGCAGCGAGATCGACCGGGACGGCTTCAATATCTTCGTCATCGGCTCGAGCCGCGCCCGCATGCAGGAGACGGTGAAGACGATCCTATCGCGGTTTGCCGAGCGCAGGAAACGACCGGGCGATTGGGTCTACATCAACAATTTCAAGGAAGCGCACAAGCCGATCGCGATCGAGCTGCCGGCCGGTCGTGCGGCCGAGTTTCGCGACGTCATGCGCCGGCTGATCGCCGACCTCAAGGTCGCGTTGCCGGCGATGTTTGAGAGCGAGGATTACCAGTCCCGTCGCAATGCGATCGATCAGACCTTCCAGACAAGGCAGGGCGATGCGTTCACGGCCCTGCGCGACAAGGCGAATGCCCAGGGCATCACCATCCTGCGCACGCCGCTCGGCCTTACGCTCGCGCCGGCGGAAAACGGCAAGATCGTTCCGCCGGAGGAATTCTCCACCTGGCCCGCCGAGAAGCAGAAGCAGGTGCAGGAGGTGATCCGGGCGCTGGAGCAGGATCTGGAGAGCATTCTCAAGCAGGTCCCGCAATGGGAGAAGCTGCGTCGCGACGAGATCGAGAAACTCAATCGCGAGACGGCGCAGTTCGCCGTCGGACAGTCGATCGAGGAGGCGAAGGAGCCGTTCGCGGACCTGCCGCGCGTCCTGCAGCACCTGGAAGCGGTGCGCGCCGACCTCGTCGACAATGTCGCGATGTTCGTGATCAAGGGCGAAGGCGCGGAAGGCAGTCAGACGGAATCCGACGCGCGTCTCGGCAATCCGTTTGACCGCTATGCGGTCAACGTGCTCGTGCAGACGACGAGCGACGAAGCGACCGGCGGGCCGGTGGTCGAGGAGCTGCATCCGACGCTCGCGCGCCTGATCGGCAGCATTGAATATGTCTCGCGCCAGGGCACCCTGGTGACGAATTTCCGGCTGATCAAGGCGGGCGCCATGCATCGCGCCAACGGCGGTTTCCTACTGCTCGATCTGCGTACGCTCCTGATGGAGCCGTTCAGTTGGGCGGCGCTCAAGCGCATGATCCGCCAGCGCGAGGTCCGCATCGAGGATGTCGGCCGTTTCATCGGCCTGACCAGCACGGTCTCGCTCGAGCCCGATCCGATCCCGCTCGATCTCAAGGTCGTCCTGTTCGGCGACCGCCTTCTTTACTATCTGCTGGCGGCCTTCGATCCGGAAGTGTCGGAGCACTTCAAGGTGCTGGCCGATTTCGAGGACGACATTGACCGCTCCGCCGAGAGCGAGGCGGCGCATGCGCGGCTGATCGCGGCGATCGCCCGCAAGGACGGCCTCAGGCCGCTCGACCGCGACGCTGTCGCGCTTGTTATCGAATACGCGGCGCGGCTCGCCGATCACGCCGGGAAACTCTCCCTTTCGCTCGGCGAGCTGCGCGACCTCCTGGCGGAAGCGGGATTCTGGGCGGAGAAATCCGGACATGCGGTGACGGTGCGCGAGGCGGTGGATCGCGCCATCACCCAGCGGGAATATCGTGCTTCGCGTCTGCGCGAGCGCGCGCAGGAAAGCATCCTGCGCGATTTTGCATTGATCGACACGGCAGGCGTTGCGGTCGGCCAGGTCAACGGGCTGAGCGTGACCGAACTCGGCAGCTTCCGGTTCGGCCGCCCGACCCGCATCACCTGCCGGGTGCGGCCGGGCACCGGCAAGCTCGTCGATATCGAGCGCGAAGTCGAGATGGGCGGACCGATCCACTCCAAGGGTGTGCTGATCCTGTCCGGTTTCCTCGCCGGCCGTTTCGCCCTCGACACGCCGATGTCGCTGTTTGCAAGCCTCGTCTTCGAGCAGAGCTATGGCGGGGTGGAAGGCGACAGCGCTTCGTCGGCAGAGCTTTACGCGCTGCTCTCGGCGCTATCGGAATTGCCGCTGCGGCAGGATCTGGCGGTGACCGGCTCGGTGAACCAGCACGGACAGATCCAGGCGATCGGCGGCGCGAACGAGAAGATCGAAGGCTTCTTCGACATCTGCAAGGCCCGAGGGCTGGCCGGCTCGCAGGGCGTGCTCATCCCGCAATCCAATGTGCAGAATCTGATGCTGAGGCGCGAGGTGATCGAAGCCTGCGAAGCGGGAAAATTCGCCGTCTATCCCGTGAGCACGATCGATCAGGGCATCGCGCTGCTGACCGGTCGGCCGTCGGGTGAGCGCACGGCCGACGGCCTTTTCCCTGTCGGCAGCGTCAACCGTCTTGTCGAGGACCGGCTGCGGGCATTCGCGCGCATCCGGCAAAGCTTTGCCGCGGCCGGGCTACCCGATGCCGCGAAGGGGCGCGCCGAATGAACGAGCTGCCGTTCAAGCGATTCATCGTCAACCTGCCGCAATGGTCGGTCGAGCGCGCCGCCATGGAGGCGACGGCGACCTTCGCGGAATTGCTGAAGCTGCAACTGACGGCGGCCTTTGTCGAAGACGCCGAAATCCATCGTCTCGCCGCGATGCCGGGCCTGCGTGAACTGCGCCCGCTCGGCGCCGGCTGGCATCCCGTCGATCCGGCGCAGTGGCACCGGGCGTTTGCGGACGCGGCCCTCAAGGCGAAAGCCGCGTTCGAGGCCGCGGTCCGGAACTGCTCCGTGGAATCGAGTTTTCTGACCATTCGCGGGACGATCAGGACGCTGGTCTCCGAACACCAGTCGGAGGATATCGTGGTCGTGATGCAGCCGAAGAATCCGGCCGAGCGGGTATCCCAGCAATATATCGATCTCGTCGAAGAGGCGTTCTCGACCCGCGCCGCGGTGATGATGGTTCCCGCCATCATGGCCTGTTCCAGCGGGCCGGTGGTCGCCATCGCGCGACGGATCGCCGACCCGAGCGTCCGCATTGCGCTTGCCGTTGCGGCCGCGGCCAATGAAGGTCTGATCGTCGTGCCGACCTTCGACGGCGAGCAGCAGGCCGCGTTGCTGCAAAGTCTTGCGGGCGGCCGTCGCGTTCCGGTCCGCATCGACGAGGGCGCCGGACTCATTCCCGAAATGCCGGCCTCGTCCTTTCCCGCCGCGCGCGAGCACGAAAGACTGGTGATCATGACGCGCGCGGGCGAAGGCCGCGACCTGTCGATGGCGACCGATATCGTCACAAGACGCCGCGTTCCGGTTCTGACGGTCCCCGACGCCGATTAGTAGCCGCTCCGGTATCCGGAATGATGATGCCCGGCGTCGCCGCCGCCCTGCGCGGGCGAATGCAATCAAACAGTCCGGATCGTATCCGGCCAGGCGCGGAGCGCGCTCAATGCGTCGCGGGCGCGGCTTCGGCATGCGGGACTATGTCCCGATAGGCGTGCCAGGTGCCGTGACCCAGGATCGGGAAAATGATGATCAGCCCGAGCAGGCCCGTTGCGATGCTGACGAAAAACAGCGCAAGCACGATCGCACCCCATGTCAGCATCACCGGCAGGTTGTTCCAGACCAGCGCCGTGCTCGTGCCCATGGCCGTCAGGGCGTCGACGCGCTCTTCGAGCAGCATCGGGATCGAGAACGCGCTGATGGCGAAAGAGAATGCCGCGAACAGCGCGCCCACGACACCGCCGACCAGAAGCATCGCCCATCCGACCGGGGTGGTGAACAGCATCGGCGCGATATGGTCGAGACCGGGGAACGGACGCAGGCCGAAGAACAATGCATAGATGATGACGGCCGCGCGCATCCACAACAGCATGAGCAGGCACAGCAGCACGCCGGTGAACAGGATTTGTCCGCCGGACTTCGGCTTGACGAAGATCATCCGCGACAGGCGCACCGGCTCGTCCGCTGCGATGCGCCGGCTCTTCTCGTAAAGGCCTACGGCCAAGAGCGGGCCCGTGACCATGAATCCGGCAAGCGCGGGAAAAAGGATGTAGTCCCAGCCGAATGCGAACAGGCCCACGACGACCTCGATCGACACCAGAAAGACCATGACGCCATAGCTGATGCTTGTCGCCGGACGGATCGTCAGATCGTGCCAGCCGTTCGCGAGCCAGCGGAAGGCGGCCGCTGCCGGCACGTTGCGGCGCCAGATTTTCTCCTGCGGCAGCGGCGGGACCACGGCGGGGATTATCGTCATCGTGTCACCTGGTCTGGTTGGGCTGTGCGTCTTTATGTGTGTCGGTTGCGTGCTGTCCCGCGCCTCATTGCGACGTGCAGGACGATATGGCCGCACGGAAGCTGCCGCTGCTTCGGCTTTTCTCGTCGGCCTGCCGCAGATGCGCAACGCAATCCGGCTGCGAGACGGTCGCCACATAGACGAGGTGGGTATTCGCGGCGGCGAGCAGCAGCACGCCCGCGCCGACCAGCAGCCAGAGTGCGCTCCTGCGCAACAGCCAGACTGTCAGCGCGCATATCATCGACCGGCCTTTCCAAGATCGAGCACGTAAAGCGTGAGAATCTTGCGCTCGAGCGGAGACAGGCGATCCTCCCAGGTCGGCATGTGGCCCTGCCGACCGCCCCAGATCGAGTGGCGGATCGATTGCGCATCGCCGCCATAGATCCACGCTTTGTCGGTCAGATCGGGCGCGCCGAGCTCCTTGTTGCCCTTGCCTTCGTCGCCGTGACAGGATGCGCAGTTGGCGCTGAAGACGGTCTTGCCCGCGTCGATCGCCTGCGGAGGGATGTCGCCTGCGGCGGCGGACAGCGATCTCACATAGGCAACGACGGCATCGATATCCTTCGGCGGCAGAACTCCGTCGCGGCCGAACGCCAGCATCTGCGACGTTCGCGTTTCCGGATGGGTGGAGTTGATCCCGACGCGGATCGTTTCTGCGACGGCATCGGGATCGTTGCCCCAGATCGCAGACGTGGCGGTGAGGCTCGGAAAGCCGGGACCGCCGGCGGCATTCATCCCGTGACAGGCCGCGCAATTGTCGCCGAACAGGGCGCGGCCCGTCTCCCGCACGCTCTTCATCAGGCGCGCGTCCGAACGGATGTCCTCATAACTCTCCGCTTCGATCCGCTTTGTCCAGGTGGCGCGGTCGAGCACGGCTTCCTGCAGCGCTTTCTCGACCGTGGTGCGCTGATCGATGCCGAGCAGACCCCTGGTGTAGGTGACCCCCAGCGGCCAGGCCGGCATCAGAATCCAGTAGCCGAGCGCGAACAGCGCCGTCGTGATCAGGAAGAAGTAAATCGGGCGGGGAACCGGCGTATTGAGCTCGGTGATGCCGTTCCATTCGTGGCCGGTCGTCAGATAGCCCGTATGGGGATCGCGTTCCGCTACCGCCATGGCTTGTCCTCGTCGCTCAGGATGGAGCCCGCGGCATCCTCGAAGCGCGCCTTGTTCGCCGGCCAGTAGGCATAGACGACGACGGCCAGCGACAGCGCCATCAGATAGAATAGGCCGAACGATTTGGAGAACCAGACGGCGACGTTGTGGTTGAATTCCATGGCTATTCCTTCGCCGCCGCAAGCGGCTTCTGCGCGGCCGCGGTGAGACGCCCGAGGATCTGCAGATAGGCGACAAGCGCGTCCATCTCGGTCAGCCGGCCGGGGGCGCCGTCGAAGACGCGCACATTGGTGGCTTCGCCATAGCGTTTGGTCACGCCTTCGGCGAACGGCGTGTCCGGCGCCGCCTGGCCGTAGGCATCGGTTGCCGCGTTGGCGATCATGTCGTCGGTGTAGGGCACGCCGACGGCGCGCATGGCCTTGAGGTGCGCGCCGAGATCGGCTGCCTGCAGGTCGGTCCGGCCGAGCCAGCCATAGGCGGGCATCACGGATTGCGGCACCACATCGCGCGGATTGTTCAGGTGCGCGACGTGCCACTCGTCGGAATACTTTCCGCCGAGGCGGGCAAGATCCGGTCCCGTGCGCTTGGAACCCCACAGCATCGGGTGGTCGTATTTGGACTCGACCGCGAGCGAATAGGGGCCATAGCGCTCGACCTCGTCGCGCAGCGTGCGGATCATCTGGGAGTGGCAGGCATAGCAGCCCTCGCGAATGTAGATGTTGCGTCCCGCAAGCTCGAGCGGCGTATAGACGCGCATGTCCGGAGCTTCTTCCACCGTCTGGTGGATGGTGAAGAGCGGCGCGATCTCGACAATCCCGCCGATGCTGGCCACGCCGATGATCGCGAGCACGAGACCGATCGCCTTGCGTTCCAGTCTGTAATGGAAACCGAAAACGTTCATTCTGCGGGCTCCAGCGCGGGCTTTCGCGCATACAGGGGAGCCGGCTCGCCCGGTGCGCGCGCATCGGCGCTACGTGCGGCCGTGCGGATCGTCATCCAGATATTGTAGCAACCGATCACAGCGCCGATCAGGAACAGCAGCCCGCCGATTGCGCGCGCGATGTAATAGGGATGCATGGCAACGAGGGAATCGACGAACGAATAGGCGAGCGTGCCGCTCTCGTTGTAGGTCCGCCACATCAGCCCCTGGATGATGCCGGAATTCCACATCGCGAAGACATAGATAATGGTGCCAGCCAGCGCGAGCCAGAAATGCGCTTCGACGAGGCGCGCCGAATGCATCGCCGGCCGCTTCCACAGCCACGGCACCGACGCATAGATCGACCCGAACGTGATCATGGCGACCCAGCCGAGCGCGCCGGCATGCACGTGGCCGACCGTCCAGTCGGTATAGTGGGAGAGCGAATTGACCGAGCGGATCGCCATGAACGAGCCCTCGAAGGTCGACAGGCCATAGAACACGGCCGCGACCATCATGAAGCGCAGCGTGGCGTCGTCGCGAACCTTGTGCCACGCGCCGTTGAGGGTCAGCAGCGCATTGCCGGCGGACGCCCAGGACGGTACCAGCAGCATCACCGAGAACGTCATGCCGAGCGTCTGCACCCAGTGCGGCAGCGCCGTGTAATGCAGGTGGTGCGAGCCGGCCCACATGTAGAAGAAGGTGATGCCCCAGAAGCTGATGATTGATATGCGATAGGAGAAGATCGGCCGACCCGCGCGCTTGGGCAGGTAATAATACATCATGCCGAGAAAGCCGGAGGTCAGGAAGAAGGCGACGGCGTTGTGGCCGTACCACCACTGGGTCATCGCATCCTGCACGCCGGAGAAGATGGAATAGCTCTTGGCGTGACCGAAGGAGACCGGCACCGCGATATTATTGACGATGTGCAGGACGGCGACGACCAGGATGAAGGCGAGGTAATACCAGTTGGCCACATAGATATGCGGTTCGCTGCGGCGGGAGAGCGTGCGCAGATACAGCACGAAATAGACGACCCAGACGATCACCAGCCAGATGTCGGCATACCATTCCGGCTCGGCATATTCCTTCGACTGCGTGCTGCCCATGAGATAGCCGGTGACGGCGAGCAGGCAGAACAGGTTGTAGCCGAACACGACGAACCACGGGCTGAGCTGGTCGGGCATGCGCGCGCGCGAGGTGCGCTGCATGACATAGAACGAGGTGGCGATCAGGGCGTTGCCGCCGAACCCGAAAATGACGGCGGTGGTGTGCACCGGGCGGATTCGTCCGAAGCTCGACCAGGGCGCATCGAACGTCAGGTCCGGATTGACGAGCTGCCAGGCGACCCAGTCGCCGACAAAGAGACCAATGACCGCCCAGCCCATGGCGATCACGATGCCGACCTTGCTCGGGTCGTCGTAATAGCTGTGCAGGCGTTCCGGCCCGGCTTCCGGCGCGTAATAGCCGGATATGACGAAGAACAGGCCGCCGATCGCGGCCAGCAGGACCAGGGCGCCGTGCGCTCCCAACGGATCGTCACGGCCGACAGCAGCCATCGAAAGTCCCAGAACCGCAAGGCAAAGCAGAATGACGAGTGAGAGCTGTCGCTCATTCCGGGAGAGTTGCTCGATCATTTCCGCCTGCCGTACTGGATTTCTGAAGCTCCGATGGTGCTGCCGGCCGCTATCGGCCACGTGCCGAACCGGTCGTGCGTGTTCGAGGACGCAAGTGTCCGCCTATGCCTGCGCGGCGTCCTCGTATCGCGGGAATAGGACGTTGTTCTCCAGATGGATATGCTCCATCAGGTCGCTCGCGAGTTTGGCGCCGCCTGCGTAAAGCGCCTGCCAGGAACGGCAGGCGCCGTCCGGCAGCACGAAGTTGCCGGTGAGGCTCTCAAGCTTGTGCAGGTGCTCGCCGTGATCGTCATGATCGTGGCGCATCTGCGCGATCGGAGTGTCGAGCCCGCCCTGCGATCGCCGCCGCATGGCGGGGAACAGGATCAGCTCTTCTTTTTTCATGTGCACTTCGAGTTCGCCCAGCATTTCGCGAAGCAACTCGGCCATGCCGCGCGGAACCGCCGGATGCTCGGCGTGCACCGCCTCGACTTTCCTGGCGAGGTTGATCAGCTCCGGCATCTCGCGACGGTGGGTGGCGTGATAACGGGTGAGAATGTGATCGATGAGTTCGGCGGTTTCGAGCGATGCCGGGACCGCGCTCGCTGATTCCTCGAGAGTGCTGAGCGCGCGGACGACCTCGGCAAGGTCGATGCCCTTGTCGCGCGTGGCGGTATCGAGCTTGACGTCGCCGCCGCAGCAGAAATCCAGCTTGAAGCGGCGGAAGACCTCCGTCGCGCCCGGCATCGCCGCCGCGATCTCGCCTACGGTTCGTTCCCGCAAGGAAATCTGATCCATCGACGCGTTCATCGAATCTCTCCTCTTTGTTCGGTCAGACTGGGTTGTTCGGCCAGATTGGGCTGATGAAATCTCTCGCCTTTCCCGAGAAGGACGCCGTGCCGGCCGGCAATGCCAAGTTCGAGGCTCTCGGCGATCCGCCGGGCGCGCTCGACGAAAAGCGCTGCCGCTTCGGATGGACAGGTTTCTCGTGCGGTGTCCTCGAACAGCGAAAGCCAGCGGTCGAAATGGGCGGCATCCACCGGCAGGGGCAGATGCATGCTCATGGGATTGCCCTGATAGCGGCCCGACATCAAAACCACCGATGACCAGAACCGGCACATGCGCTGCAGATGCGGTTCCCAGTCGTGAATGCGGGCTTCGAACACGGGGCCCAGCAGCGTGTCGGCGCGCACTTTCGCGTAAAAATTGCGGACCAGACGCTCGATCATGGGCTCGTCGATGCCCGTCCGCGCGCCGATTTCCGCCGTCATCTGCTGGCGCCGATCCATTGATAGGCAACCTTCAAAGTGGTATATTAGATACCTATTTAAGGCGATAAAAATGGTATTGTAAATACCCATTTTGATCGTCGCGCCGATGCAAGGACTAAAGATGCGTCTCACCGCCTTCACCGATTTCGCCCTGCGCGCGCTGATGCGGCTCGCCGACGAGCCCGAGCGGGTATTCTCGACCAACGAGATTGCGACGGAATTCGGCATTTCGCGCAACCATCTCATCAAGGTGGTGCGCGATCTTGCCAATAGCGGGTTTGTCAGCACCCAGCGCGGCGTCGGCGGCGGGTTCACCCTGGCCCGGCCGCCGGAACAGATCACGCTCGGTCAGGTCGTCCGCGCGCTGGAGAAGCGGCATGCGCTGGTCGAATGCTTCCGCGGCGACGGCGGCAGTTGCGCGCTGAATCCGCGCTGCCGACTGAAGATGCGGCTGGCGGCGGCGCGCGAGGCGTTCATGCGGGAGCTGGACGGCACGGCGCTCTCCGAATGTACCTATCCGGGACGGTCGAAAGGCCGACGGTCTTCCAACGCGGCATGAGGTGACAAAATGGCATCGTCGAGGCAGGTCATGAAACCGCTTGTGTTCGAGGACGGTGCCGTGGAGATCGATGCGGCGGTCGTTGCCGACGGGCTTGGGCTTGCGTTGCCGGTTCTGCGCGAGCGCATGCGGGCGGGCAAAATCACCAGCCTTTCCGAAGAAGGGATCGATTCGGACGAAGGCCGGCATCGCCTGACGTTCTTCTCCGAGCACCGGCGGTTTCGAATCGTCGTCGACCGCCACGGCACCATCATTCAGCGCTCGACGCTCGATTACGGACAGGATGCATTGCCGCGATCCGCACGCAAGCCCGGCGGATGAGGCAAACCGGCCCGTCGGCGCCTGCGCTTCCGCAGAGTCATGGGCTATCGAATCCCGGCAGATCCGCCGCTGGATTGTCCTCAACTATTCGGACGGTGAACGGGGCGCCGCGATCCGGTTCGCTTCGGCGTCAACCATGACAGGAATATCGTCGGCGCTGGCGCAGGGATGAGATTGCGGGCGGAACCCGGGCTGTTCTTTCACGTTACTTCGCTGTTCGGCACAGGTGCGACTCCTCGATCCACCCTGCGCCTGCAGAATTTCGGTATCGGTCGTCGTCTGGACCGGGCAAGAAAGACAGCGAGGAGAAGCTGCGATGAAGGAAAGCTTTTTCAAGCCCTATGGGTTCATCTGGGTCACAGGCGGTTTTTTCCTGATTTCTCTTCTCGGGCACTGGGTCTTTGGATGGTTCAGCTTCGTCTCGGAGCAGCACGCTCACGGCGCGACCATGGATGTCGCGGACTATGCAATCCAGATGATGCGGGACACGCTCGAGAACTGGCAGTCCGAGTTTCTGCAACTCATCTGGCAGGTCGCCGGATTGGCGATGCTGCTGCATGTCGGCTCGCCGCAATCGAAGGAAGGCGATGACCGGGTCGAAGCAAAGATCGATGCGATCCTGCTGGCGGTGGAGAAGCGTCGCGGCGAGCGCATTCTGAAGGAAATCGACGGAATTTACGAAGGCCGGCATACCGATACGGGCCTCATCCGCCAGCGCGCCATGCGTGCCGAGCGCCGCCGCGCAGGTGCATGACGGGCACCATCCGGCCTCGCGGTGACGGATGTCGGAGAAAATGTCTGTTCATGGGACTGGCGGAGAGAGAAGCTCCATTCAAACATTCTCCCGCGGATTTACGAACGAACGCTCGCAGGTGGCCTCTCGCTGCGTCTCGTGGAAACGCGTCGAAGATGTCCGGCGGTCACGGCTATCGCCGTGCAGGTTGTTTCGCCTAATAAAGATTTCCTTAAGCCGCGCTTAACATTGACTGCGGTATGATGTCGACGGCGGCTCGGTCAGCCATCCCGAGCAATGGCCATGCGCGATTCGAGCGGATTTGAGGGGCAGGTATGATGGGATTTGCCTTTATCGTACTGAGCATCATCGGGGCGATCATCCACCTCGCGATCAGGCGTCCGAAGAATCGCGCGGAGGTCATCGACACATTTTTGTTGTACTCGTTGGTGTTCAACGTCGGCTTCGTCGGTTTCTTCTTTGGCTTCATCCCGCACGTTTTCTTCCCGGACCAGGCAGCCGCCGCCATCGGCTGGCCAGGCGGCAGCCATTTCCAGTACGAGGTCGGCTTTCACGACGGCGCCTGGGGCATTCTCGGTTTCCTGTGCATTTTGTTCCGCGACCGCTTCTGGCTTGCGACCGGCATCGGCTGGTCCTTCTTCATGCTCGGTGCAGCCTACGGCCATCTGCAGGACACGATCCTGCACGCAAACTATGCGCCCAACAATTTCCTCATGATTTTCGTCGATAGCATCATCGCCGTAATGCTTCTCGGTCTGCTTGCGCTCAAGCACCGGGCGGCCGGGCGCTCGTAGCACGCCATGCGGCGCATTTTTTCTTCGCTGGCTATTGTGGCTGTGGCGGCGGCATTCGCCTTCGCCGGAGCGTCGTCCAGCATCGATTACAGCCGCCCCGAGGCCTGGCTCGCGCGCCCCGGCCTGGACTCGGTCGCCAGCCTCGTTCCCAAGGACAGCGGTTACAGCAACCTCGCAGCGTCGGCCCGCGCCGATGTCTTCTACGTGCATCCCACGACAGGGATGCGCAAGGACGTAGCTAACGTGCCGATCGACGATCCGCAGGCGCTCGCGACAGCGCGCGTGATGCTGATGGCGCAGGCGACGCCCTTCAACGGCATTGCGCGCATCTACGCGCCCCGTTATCGCCAGATCGCCTTGCACGTCTATGATGAGGACGAGACGGCGCTGCAGGCTCCGATGAATTTCGCCTATGAGGACGTACGGCGGGCTTTTTCCTATTATGCGGAGCACGAGAACCAGGGTCGGCCGTTCTTCCTGGTCGCCCACAGCCAGGGCAGCAATCACGCGCTCCGTCTTCTGATCGAGGACATCCAGGGTACGCCGCTGGAGGCGCGGCTGGTGGCCGCCTATCTTCCCGGCATGCCGACCCCGCGCAGGTCCTTTACCGAGCATCTCACGCACATTCCGCCGTGCGCCAGCCCCGCGCAGACTGGATGCGTGGCGATCTGGGGTGTGTTCGCGGAAGGCTATCGGGACTTCGCCGGATGGGAATCGAGCAACGTTTATTGGGACGCCGCCATCCGCCGCTGGCGTTCGCCGAAAGGCATGCCGCTCGTCAACGTCAATCCGGTAAGTTGGCGCGAGAACGATGCGGCGACGCCAGCCAGCCTGCATCTGGGCGCGGTGCCCTTCGGGGTCGCCGCCACGCATTTCTCGCACCCGGTGGCGCGCCTCGTCAGCGCTCGCACCGCACACGGTTACACGCTGGTGTCACCCGCTCCGCCCGCCGGCTTGTTCGACGACGGCGGCGTGTTCAGCCGAGGCAACTATCACGTTTTCGACATCAACCTGTTCTGGGTCGACCTGCGCGCCAACGCGCGCCGCCGCCTGACAGCTTTCCTGATGCAGCGGGGTGAGGCGAAGTATCCGCTGATCGAAGGCCCGGTGACAGCGTCGGCGACGATTGGTCGTCCGTTCCGTTTGCAGCTTGCGGTGCGCAATGCGCCGGCGGTTTTTAGCGCGCAGAACCTGCCGGCGGGGCTCCATCTTAACGACTCCACAGGCGAGATCACCGGCGTGCCGACCGCGCCCGGTCCTCATGCCGTCGTGGTGACCGCGACCAATACCGCAGGCGCCTCGACCGCGGAGCTCGCTCTCATCGTGGATGCGGCAGTCGACTGACGTGATTCTTCAGACAATTGTCGGTGGTGCACTTGGCCCGAGGCAGAATTAAAACCACCTGATCAGAGAAAATCCCAAGCGAGAAAACAGACCATATTCGGGGATCTATTCAGACTCGTAAGGCGGAGAAGCCGGATTGTCAGAAAGCGCCGGGAATTCTGGCGGAGGGAGAGGAACTGTATTCCAACGTTCTCTTGCAGATTTGCGCCGCTCTGCTTCGCTTCAATTCTAAGCGCTTCTAGGCAGCCGCCACCTGCCTGAGCCTATTTGCTTAAACGGGCGATAAAGTGCAAGTGGATTCCACCCTCTCGTTAGGGTGATTGTTCAATTCTAGTTCCGTCACTGACCCGGTCGCTCGGATAGACGATGACTTGATCGGCGGCGCCGAGACCTTCGGATGTTGCCGCGATACGCCCTGACCGCCTGAGGAGCGAAACTTCTCGAACTCGTGCGCGCCCGTCCTCAACCACGAAGACATTCCAGCTTCCCCCGCGACGGAACAGCGCCCCCGCCGGTATAATCGTTGCGTCATCCTGGGTGAACACGACGATCTTGGCATCCACCTGGTAGGCATCGCCAAGCCCGGACCATTGATCGGGTGGCGACACGATGTCGATCAGGACATTGACGCGTTGCTCCTCAACCCCGAGGGTAGAGACTTTCGTGAACGCCGCCGGTTCAACACGCCGCACACGCCCGGCAAGCACGCTTGGTCCGCCCCAATGCTCTATCGTCACCTGCGCTCCCGGGCGGATTTCAACGGCATCCGTGCTCAGAACGTCAACAACCACCTCGAGATCGCGTGGGTCGCCAATCTCCAACATTGAGCTCCCAGGTTGGACGATTGTTTCGCTTTCCTGAGTAACTTTCAGAACAACGCCGCCTACAGGGGCGGTCACATTCCAGGTTTCCGGCACCTCTTTTCCACCGTCCGTATATCGCGCCAGCAGCGCGCGAGCCTGGTCAAGCTCATGTTCGGCTGCGTGCAACTGAAACTCCGCTGCTCGCAAATCCCGATCGGCAACCCGTTTCGCCAGCTCCGCGCGCTCTAGCGCCTGAGTCGTGGAAGCCCCGCGCTCAACGAGCGTACGGGTGCGCGTGTATTCCTGATCCGCCTGAATTGTTTGCGCTTTGGCTCGTTCAACGAGAGCTTTTGCTCGTTCGAGCGCCGCTTCCGCTACGCCCAGTCTCTCCTGCGCTTCTCGCCGGCTTCGTGGATCGAGAAATGGCGCCGGTGAGGGAATGATCGTGGCAACAACATCTCCCTCCTTTACGCGATCTCCCACCTTGAGCTGCACCCGGCTCGATCGCCCGGTCAGCGGCGCCGAGACGACGTATCGCTCCCGGACTCTCGTCTTTCCGTCTTCGTCTACCGTTGCGATAAACCGGCCCTTTGTCACAACCGCGACCTCGACGAGAACGGGCCGGGGCATTATCGACCAGGCGACGCCGGCAACAGCCAGCAAGACGAGGAACACGATAGCGCCCCGACCTGATGTGATCCGCATCTTCAGTCTCTCGTCTTGAGTACCGAGACCAGATCCAGCCGATCGATTCGACGGCGGACGACATACGCGCTCGCAAGCGCCGACGCTATGACGATGAGCGCGGAAACCGCATATGTCCTCGCGCCGATCACACCAGGTATCTGAAAGCTTTCGGTCGAATGGAAGTGGGCGATCAGGCTGATGATCCCCTGCGATATCGCTAGTCCAAGTGGCACGCCCACCCCAATCTCCAGCGCAAACTCGCCAAACAAGATGCGGGCTACCTCGGCCCGGCTGAAGCCGAGAACACGCAGACTGGCAAGCTCCCAGGCTCTTTCCTGCAATCCGATGCGAGCGCTGTTATACACAACCCCCACCGCAATAATGATACCGAAAAGCGTAAGGATGCCGGCGCTGACAAGAACAAGGTTGGCAATCTTGTCCATAAATGACGCCAGCGTATACGACTTCATCGCAACCGATTCGATCGCCGGTAAGTTCTTGAATCGCTCGGACAGAAGCGGAAGCGTAGAGGCGTCCACGTATATGGCAGCGGCCGAGACCACATCGCCTTCGCCCGTGAGGTGGTTGAGCGCCGCGATCGACATGTAGGACCCCATCCCAATCATCTCATCGACGACCGCGCTGACCGGCAGATCGCGCTTGCGGCGCCGGCCCTCCATCACTTCGACCGTGATTGTATCGCCCGCTTTCACTTCCAGCCGGTCGGCAAGGCGCCGCGTGAGCATAATTCCCTCTGTCGACACCTCGATCGGACGTAAGGCCGTGTCATGAGGCCGACGCAATTCACTCCGGTCCGGCAATCCAACAACAGATGTGAGGTAGGTCCGGTGACCAGCACGAAATCGGACAGGAACAATGCGCTGGCCCTCGATCGCGAGAACGCCGGGTTCGCGGCTTAAATTATTAATAATGTTACGGTCGGACGGACGTGGAAAGGTTACGGCCACGTTCCCACGGTCAACCAGATTGAATTGAACGTCGATCATGTGATCGATGGCATCACGCCAAAACAGCCCAAGGACCACCATAGGCACGGCAAAGGCGATACCCATGATCGTCAGCGCGGTGCGGACGGGCCGCCCAGCGACGTTGCGAAATACCATGATTCGATGAGGCTTGAAGATCAAGGGTGTCATCAACCCTTCAATCCATGACCGCCGGAACCCCATGGGCGCGACCGGCCGCATTGCGACGGCCGGAGCCAGAACCGTGACACTCCGCAATGAGGAGAGAACGCCAATAGCGGCCATGACGAAGCTTGCACAGATACCCACCACCGCAGACCAGGGCGTGATCTGGAAGATAAGAGCCGGTAATCGGAAAAATCCGTGATAGCTCGCGATCATTGCCTCACCGAATGCGAGTCCGGCCGGCACTCCGAGCAACGATGCCAGCAACACGATGATTGCCACCAGCTTGAGATAGTGGGCGGCAATGGGACGGGCGGCAAAGCCCAGCGCCTTGAGCGCCGCGATCTGTTCGCGTTGGGCCGCAACGAGCCTGCCGAGCGTGACATTGAGCAGGAAGGCCGCAACACCGAAAAAGATGAAGGGGATGGTCACCGACATCACCTTCTGCTGATTCAACTCGTCTTCAAGAAAGCGATTGGACGGCTGGTCCCGTCGCTCGATCGCGCCCACCGAGCCGTACGGCTCAAGCAGTCGGTCTAGTTCGGCAACGACGGATTGGGCGTCGGTTCCCGGCGCCAGGGACACTAAGAGATCGTTAAAGGCTGCCTTCATGTCAAAGGCTGCCTCGGCCGCCCGACGGTCCATCCAGACGACTGCATAGAGCCGGTCATCTGGGATCGGGAGACCTGGTTTGACGGAGTAAACAAACTCCGGCGACAGCGCGATGCCGGCAATCTCGAACGTTTGTACTCGGCCGTTGAGTATCACGCGAATGCCTTCGCCCGGCACGACTCCATTGGCTTCCGCAAACGCTTCGTTGATCGCAACGCTCCTTGCGTCTCCCGGCATGGGTGCCATGCCGCGTCGGATGTACAAACGAGCCAGCGGCTCATCTCCGCCGCCTTCGATCGAAACTATGCGGGCCGAAACTGGGAGCAACGACGTGGGCCGATCCACGATGACATCCCGGACGATCCGCGCCTGCACGGCCGCAACGCCTGGAATCTCATTGATCTGCGGCAGGATGGATAGCGGCGCGCGCTTAAGCGTTACGAATACCTGCGGAAATCTGCCGGCGAGATAGAAGCTGTCGCGCCCGGCACGCAGCGAATCGTAGGTCGAGATTGACGCGACGAACACCGCGATGCCAGCAGCAATCACGAGCGAGATCGTGATCACCTGCCCCCGCATGGCGGAGATATCTCGCAATAGTTTTCGGTCGAGCAGGCTCACCAGCGCACCTCTTCCGGTGACAAGCGGCGTGAATTTCGCTCCTCGCCGATGATGCGACCGCCGCCAAGCCGCAATACCCGGTCCGCCATGCCTGCGATTGCCGCGTTATGGGTAATGACGACAGTTGTCGTTCCGAGCTTTTCGTTGGCGCGCGCAATCGCGGCCAGCACCACCTTCCCTGTCTCGTAGTCAAGTGCGCCTGTAGGCTCATCGCAAAGCAGAACATCAGGTGTCTTTACGATTGCACGAGCAACCGCGACGCGTTGTTGTTCACCTCCAGAGAGCTGCGACGGGAAGTGATCCAGCCTGTGGTCGAGGCCGACAAGCCCGAGCGCCTCGCGCGGATCGAGCGGCTTGCTCGCAATCTCGGTTACGAGCGCCACGTTTTCCAGCACGGTCAGGCTCGGTATGAGATTGTAGAACTGAAATACGAAGCCGACGTGCTCGCGGCGATATCGCGTCAACTCAGCATCATCGGCGCCGACGAGGTTGTGATCTCGCCACCAGGCCTGGCCCGACGTTGGAGTATCAAGTCCGCCGAGTATGTTCAGAAGGGTCGATTTGCCGGAGCCGGAGGGACCGAGCAGCACCACGAACTCGCGCTCGAATATGTCGAGATCGACGTCCCGCAGAGCATGAACTTCAACCTCTCCCATCAGGTAGGTCTTGCAAAGTCCCGTGGCGTGAAACACGGGCGTTTGGGGCGGGAAAAGTGATCCGGCAGTCGAGTGCATTGGACAAGAATAATCGGAATTCTAAGGCAATTCTTGACCTGGATCAGCGAGGCCTCGATTCGAGACGCCGCCGCACGAGCTGAAGCTCGTCACGAACGAGCGACGCGCGGCCCTGGGGCTCCAATGCTGCGGGGTATGCGCGCCAAAGCGAAAAGGCGAGAGTTGTAGCGAAATTCTGCGTAGTGGCGGAGGGAGAGACCGCCAAACTAGCTTCCGGCGACGGTTGCCTCTGTTCGTCACTGTGTTCAGAAAGCCAGATATTATAGGCATTCTTCGTGATCTCTGTCTTTCTTCGCCCGCCGTCGTCCGGTACAATCCGGCGCAAATGCTAGGGCACGTGCTAGGGCAGAGGATACGGCGATGGCGCACAAAATCAACCGGTTGAACGCACGGGCGGTGGCAACAATCAATGAGAACGGCCGTCACGCTGACGGCGGCGGCCTCTACCTTTCGATTTCCCCGAACGGCGGACGGCGGTGGGTGTTCCTGTTCCGCTGGCACGGCAAGCCCACCGAAATTGGATTTGGTTCGGCACGGGACGTGACGCTCGCCCGCGCGCGCGAACTCGCCTCGCAGGCCCGCGCCAAGCTCGCCGAAGGCATCAATCCAAAGGACGCCAGAAGGCCGTCAGCGGGCGCCACGTTCGGGGAATGCGCCGATCGCGTGATCGAGGCCATGCGGCCGTCCTGGCGCAACGGCAAGCACGCTGCGCAATGGGAAATGACCTTGCGCGACTATGCCGCCCCGCTACGGCGCCTGCCGGCGGACAAGATCACCACAGACGACGTGCTTTCGGTTCTCAAGCCGCTTTGGAACGAAAAGCCGGAAACCGCCTCCCGGCTTCGCGGCCGGATCGAGCGCGTGCTTGATGCCGCCAAGGCGCAAGGGTTGCGCAATGGCGAGAACCCGGCGCGGTGGCGCGGTCATCTCGACCAGCTCTTGCCCAAGCGCCAGCGGCTTACGCGCGGCCACCACGCGGCCATGAACTATACCGAGCTGCCAGCTTTCATGGGCGACTTGCAGGCGCGGCAGGCCACCGCGGCGCGGGCGCTCGAATTTGCCGTGCTAACAGCCGCCCGTTCCGGCGAGGTGCTTGGCGCGCGGTGGGATGAATTTGACCTTGATCGCGCTATCTGGACGATTCCGGCCGCGCGCATGAAAGCAGGCCGCGAGCATCGCGTTCCGTTGTCCAAGCGCGCGCTAAAGATCGCGAAGGCGATGCATGAGGCCCGCAACAGCGATTTCGTTTTTCCCGGCCAGAAGGCGGACAATCCTTTGTCGGTGATGGCGCTCGAAATGGTGCTCCGCCGCATGAAGATCGAAGGCGTGACGGTGCATGGGTTCCGCTCCGCCTTTCGCGATTGGTCGGCCGAATGCACCAATTTCACCAACGAGGTTTGTGAGGCTGCGCTCGCGCACGTGATCGAGAACAAGGCGGAAGCGGCCTACCGGCGCGGCGACCTTTTCGACAAGCGGCGCAAGCTGATGGAAGCGTGGGCCGTCTATTGCGCCGTGCCAAAGGCCGGCAAGGTCGTGGCGTTCCGCCGCAAGGCGTAGGCGCTGGCAGACTGCCGGCGCGGCGACTTTTTCTGTAATCTGCTGGGGGCACCGCAAATAGCGCAACAACAGCATTGCGCTTATTGCCGTTGTTGCGGAATGCGGAATCGAGCTGCCGTCCCTACTACTTTCGCCATCACCCGCGAAAATGCGGGCAGGACCGCCGGGACTATCCCGGCCATTGATGGCGAGGGCCAAAATGGACCAATTGCTTTACACGATCAGCCAATGCTGCCGTCTTGCAGCAATCGGTCGCACGAAATTCTATGAACTGGTCGCCAGCGGCGAAATTCCAGTCCGGAAGGTTGGCAAGAAAACACTGGTTGCATCGGCTGATTTGAAACGATGGGCCGAACGGCTTCCGGCAAGCGAACCAAAGTCGCCCGAACGAACGGCCGCAAGGCCCGCAGGTCGCGGAGCCGAGCGATAATGCTGACCGACCTTCCGACGCCGGATGCCCGGCTAGCCGGCAAAACGAAGGTCCTGCAATTGTCGGCGCAGCGTGACGTATTGCATGTTGCGTCACAGGCCGACGGCGGAACTACTGCGCTCGTTGCACGCTGTGCAGCCGACATTCCGCCGGAAAAGATTGAATGGCTTTGGCCCGGCCGTCTCGCACTGGGAAAACACACTTGCATCGCTGGTGAACCAGGTACAGGCAAGAGCCAATTGACACTGGCCATCGTTGCCGTAGTGACGACCGCCGGTGAGTGGCCCTGCGGCGAGGGGCGCGCTCCGCTCGGCAACGTCATCATTCTTAGTGCAGAGGACGGTCCATCCGACACCATTATACCGCGCTTGCTGGCGGCCGGTGCCGACCGTCGTCGCGTCCATATAGTCTCGGCCGTTCGCAATAGCGGCGGCAGCCGACGCGCCCTTAACCTACAACATGACCTTGATCTGCTCGAACGTAAGATCGCCGAGATCGGAAATGTCGTTTTGGTGGTGGTCGATCCGGTTTCGTCCTATTTGGGGAAAACCGATAGCCACAAGAACAGCGAGGTCCGTGGCGTGCTTGAACCGCTGAGCGAGATGGCCGAGCGCACGCGCGTCGCGATCCTGTCGGTGACGCATTTCTCCAAGGCCAGCGCCGACAACACGACGAAGGCGCTGCACCGCTTCATCGGCAGCATTGCTTTCACGGGCGCGCCGCGAGCTGCCTTTGCGGTGATCGAGGACGCCGAGCACGACGGCCGCCGATTATTCTTGCACGCGAAAAATAACCTGGCGCGGCCTCCGCAAGGACTCGCGTTCCGCTTGGAGCAATGCCTTGTCGGAGATGACATCGTTGCGTCGCGGATTTTGTGGGATGCCGAGCCTGTGGCGATTACGGCCAACGAGGCATTGGCGGCCGATGCGGCAGGCACTGAGACGCGAACGGCAAAAGCGGACGCGATGGATTTCCTACAGGCCGTGTTGGCCAATGGACCAATGCCGGCGACTGAGGTCAATCGCATGGCGCGCGAGCATGGCCTAACGACCAAGGCTATCCGCTCGGCGCGCGAAGCACTCAGGGTAAAGATCGAGCGCGACGGGTTTGGTCCAGGCTCAAAGTCGCTATGGTCGCTGCCAAAGGGCACATAGATGCCCAACCACCGCATACATGCCCACCGTGAAGCTTGGGCATTTATGAAGCCAGAGGGCACCTATGGGGGATTGCATCCTTCGCCGCACGGAGAACCCAAACCGCACGTGACCCTGTGATAAGATTGCAGCGCGGCGGCTAGGCTGATCCCCGAACCCGCGGTTTCCGCACCGCGCTGCCGCCGCCACCAGTATGCGGAGCGCCAGCGGAGGCGTATGCCCTACAAGAGCGAGGCGGAGCGCGAACGCGAACGTTGGATGACGTTGCCGGAAGCGGTGGCGCACATCACAGCGCGCCTACGTGCCGCCAACGCCGATCATTGCGATGAAAAAGCTGCACGTCAGCAAATCAGAAAGGCGCTGGCCGATGGTGTGTGGGTGCTTGGGCCGCTGTCGTGGGAAAGGGAAAGGGACGACAAGCCGCCGCCTTTTGGTTACACGCCCGTGATCGTTCCGAGCGACACACCGCCCATTGGGTGCGCTTGGTTGAAGGCAAAAATTCGCTGGAACACCGGACGGGTTCGCAACGATTGGACTGAATACAAATACGGCAAATGGCGCGTGCCGTTGATCCTGCGTGACAAGGTCGAGCAGCATTGGCCGCTCGCGCCATCACCAAACGCCATCGCCAAGGCGCCTATTACCGCGCAGGCTGGCAGGCACCGGCACAAACCCGGGCAAGAAGCTGCCTTGGTGGAATTGCAAGCGGAATATCCCAATGGGATTCCCAGCCGGGCGGAGGAACCGGATTCGGTACTGGTCGATAAGATCGCAAGTCGCATGAAAAGCAAGTTTGGCGAGAAATTCTCTCCCAAGAAAGACTCGATTTTAAGGGCCGCGGGCCGGCGCAAAAGCTGATCGTTCTCCGCGGTGGACATCGGCGACCCGGTGCGAACAATTGCACGGTCCTTCTTGATGGCTTTTGAATTTGACGGCGCGGATTCCGCAACCACATATTTCACGCGAAAGCTGGATTGCATCCCGATGGGGGCCGCATGTCAGATACCGTGATCCGCCGCGCCGCGCGCGCATTGAACCCTGACCGGCCCGTTATGGCGTTCGCCGAGAAATTCCGGCGTCCGCGCTCCACCGCTAAGAGTTGGATCACTGGCGGACGAAGGCCGCCGCTCTGGACGCTCAAAATTTTGCGGGACATGCTCAATGATCGGCAAGGTGCCTTGTTTGCTCTGATCCACGAACTCGATTACGTCATATCAAAGCGCGAATGCGAGCCTCGGCATCGTACCGGATTCTGCACCATCGACCCGGCCACCGGCCAAGACAAGCGCAACCGGCTCGGCCGGCCACGCAAGCGTATACACACGGAAGGCAACCGATGAAGCCGGCCGGCATTGCAATGGCAGTTGTCGCCGCAGCCCTGGCGCTTGCTCCCGCGACGACCGAAGCGCTTACGGTGAAGGAATTCGTCATACGGCTGAACGATCCCAAGACGCGGCTTGCGACCGAAGAATATGCAGTCGCGGTTGGGCAAGGTTTTTTTTGGTACTTCCAAGCTGTAGCCGAGCGCGGCATAGCAAATGGAAACGTGCTGTGCTTTCGCGAGAACGTGACGCTGGGCCGTGCAATCATCTTGCAAGCTGCAAACCGCGCGGTGGACAATTCAATCAGCAATACTTCCTTTGAAAAGGCGCTGCTCCAAGCGTTCACGGATTT